>Ga0308158_10000538_pt1 | contig 57763 bp, 60 predicted proteins | sample PhyBR2_FD_201038 | JGI IMG/M metagenome (GOLD analysis project Ga0308158, IMG submission 201038) | Phyllosphere microbial communities from UC Gill Tract Community Farm, Albany, California, United States - DLSLB.R2 | ecosystem: Host-associated > Plants > Phyllosphere > Unclassified | place: USA... | reverse complement strand
GTAATTTTTGCAACGCACGGCGCTGAAGACGCGACACATGCATTTGCGAAATACCAAGAAGTTCTCCTGTTTCCTTTTGACTCATGTTCCGGTAGTACGCACATTCTAAAATCGAACGTTCGCGGTCCGTCAAAACAGCAAAAGCTTTTTCAAGAATCAGCTTTTGATCCACCGAATCATATCCGTTTTCCTGGTTGCCGACGAGGTCAAGTAATGTCACCGTACTGCCTTCTTGATCCGCTTCAATTGAGCTGTCGACGGACAAGGCTTGATAACTTTTACCCATCTCAAGTGTCTCGAGGACTTCCTCTTCCGATACTTCCAACCGAGCTGCTATTTCATCGATTCGCGGTGAACGTTGCAATTCTGTCGTCAGTTCTTCGACGGCTTTCTTGATTTTCGGTCCCAGTTCCTTGATACGACGCGGCACGTGAACGCTCCATGTCTTATCACGGATAAACCGTTTGATCTCACCAATGATGGTCGGAACGGCAAAGGATTCGAAACTACGACCGAACTCTTTATCAAAACGACGAAGAGCGGCAAGCAAACCAATCATCCCGACTTGAACGAGGTCATCATGAATCGGACGGCCACGTGAGAACTTACGGGCAAGCGCCTCAACGAGGTCGGAATACCGAGCAAGTAAAGCAGCATGAACTTCTTCATCTTGATCATCTTGTTGATACAGGTCAATTAGACGAAGGACTTCATCATCACTGTGATGGCGTTGTTGAGACTTTGCTGGCACTTTGACCCACCTCATCTCTATTCATATATTTTGTCATATGGACAGTGACGCCGTTTGCTTTCTCGATCGTGACTTGATCCATGAGTGCTTCGATCATTAAGATCCCTAGTCCCCCCTCGTGCAGAGAGTCTAAATCATGAGATTCCGTAATTGGTTCACTTTGACGCTTCACGCTGTCTTTATCGAAAGTCACACCATTGTCTTTGACAATGATTTCAAGACGATCGTCCGGATAGACGTTACACGTTAAAGCCATTGATCCGTCCTGTTCTCCTTCATATGCATGTTGAACTGCATTCGCACATGCTTCAGAGACCGCAATTTTGATGTCTTCGATATCGTCGTACGTGTAACCCATCCGATTCGCGACACCCGAAACTGTCAATCGAGCAATTGCAACATATTCCGGTTTTGCCGGAAGTGTCATTTCAAGTTGTTCGTTCTTCATTGTGTTCCACCTCGTACACCACTATCGATTGTAATGATGCTTGAAAGACCTGTGATTTCAAACAAACGGCGGATGCGTTCAGAAACACCGACAAGTGTAAATGATGTGCCGTTTTTCTTTGATGCTTTAAGCGCTCCGACAAATACGCCAAGACCTGTTGAATCCATATAGTGAATTTCATCCAGGTGCACGACAACGTCATTTGTTTCGACTGCCGGCACAAGTTCCTGGCGAAGTTTTGGTGCTGTATACGTATCAATCTCTCCTGCGATATAGAGATGCGTCTGACCATCTAATTGTTCTGTTTTAATTGTTAAATCCATCTTCAAGTTCCTCCTCAAGGAAAATCTGCTATGTGTTTTTTCTATCTCTATCTCTATTATCTCATAATAAAAAAAGTTCACTCTGAAATAATTCCCGGATTTGCTAATTATTAAACCACTTTTTAAAAAAAGTGTTCAAAAAAAGTCGCATACAGATGTATCGACTCTTCTCTCTGATCTATGTAAGTGCCTAAAAATCAATCAACCCTAAGCTGATCGCGACGGCACTATTTACTTTCATCATCGTGTCCGGATCTAGATGCGTGACTTTATCCGTCAGACGGCGTTTATCGATTGTACGGACCTGCTCAAGTAGGATGACCGAATCACGTTCTAATCCGTGTCGCTCTCGATATACTTCCACATGGGTCGGTAGTTTGGCTTTGTCGATCTGTGCCGTGATCGCAGCCACGATTACAGTTGGGCTGAATCGGTTACCAATATCATTTTGTAGGACAAGGACAGGACGAACGCCTCCTTGTTCCGATCCGACCACAGGTGACAAATTTGCATAAAACACGTCGCCACGTTTGACTATCAAAGCTTACACCCCGCTTACTTGACGTAGGAGCGAGAACTCCGCCTCCGTTTCAATCTGGAACATTTCGCCAACGATGGATAAATTGATCGCTGCCATTTCTTCGTAACCACGTTTCAATTCCTCACGTAGCTGACGCTTGCGTTCTTCGGTCGTATGGTTCGACTTCATCCCAATCGTCTCCTTCGCTACATTTCGCTCAACAAATTGCTTTTCCCGTTGTTGGACCAAGATAATGGCACCTCCAGATTCACTGAAACCTTAACGAACGACTCACTTTCTACTTCAATATATCAGTCAAATTCAGAAAATACAATCAAAATTCAAACAAATAACATTTTTTTACCATCATATTGATGTCTTTTAAAAAACTAGATGCGCGGGACCCGTTTCGAGAACTGACACAATACCTCATAGTTGATCGTCCCCAGCCAGTGCGCTGCTTCATCAATCGGGACACCTTGTCCAATCAACGTGACTTCTGTTCCAACCGGGTAATTGCGCGGCAAGCGGATCATCAACCGGTCCATACAGACCCGACCGACGATTTCGCACGGATAACCGTCGACAAGTAATGAATACCCCTGGAACTTGCGGGACCAGCCGTCCGCGTATCCGATCGGCACCGTTCCAATCCACTCATCTGTCGGCGCCGTGTAGGTCGCACCGTAACTGATCGTTTGACCGGGTTCAACCTGCTTGACCTGCATCAGACGACTTTTCAGCGTGAACGCCGGTCGTAAGAATTCGTAATATGGAATCATTTCGTCTGACGGCATCGCCCCGTATAAGGCAATCCCGATCCGGACGACATTAAAAGGATCCTGACCGATCAAACGGATGGCGCCCGCTGAGTTGGCCGCATGGATGTATCGAATATCCGGCACGCGTTCGACGAAATGCAGGAAAACGGTCTGTTGCTCGTCAAACAACCGGCTGTTTAATTCGTCGGCTGTCGCAAAATGCGTATAGATTCCTTCGAGTTCCATGACATCCGAATCCAACTCTTGTAAGACGGCATCCAACTCTTCCGGTGTCTGCAGTCCAAGACGGCCCATCCCGCTGTCAACCTTGATGTGGAGTCGTAAATGATCGACATCCGTTAAATGCTGTTTTGCTTCCCGCAACCAGTCGGCTGAAAACACCGGCACGGCGACGTCATAGTTCGAGGCGATCGGTGCATGTTCCGGCAAAAGCGTTTCAAGCATTAAAATCGGTGCCTGAATTCCGGCTTCCCGTAATTCGATGGCTTCTTCAAGCAAGGCGACAGCCAGCAAATCCGCACCGTTCGCCAACGCGATTTCCGCGACCGTCACGGCACCATGTCCGTATCCGTCCGCCTTCACGACAGCCATCATCGTTTGATGACCGATCCGGGCCTTGATTTCCCGTACATTATGCGCGATGGCTTCGCGGTCAATTTCTATCCAAGTTGGTCGATACATCTGAACTCCTCTTTTCTAATAAGACTTGTGCAGCCGCATAATGGTCGGAATGGGTAATGGAAAGGTGAATCGTCCCTTCAAATGGGCCGGTCATGACCGGTCGCCCCGATGCTTCGTTCAACACTTCAAGATCAAGCCAGGAGACGTCGGCACCGATGCCGGTCCCGAATGCTTTGACAAACGCTTCCTTTGCCGCAAATCTTCCTGCGAGATACTCAAGTTGCCGCTTATCAGACAACGTGTGAAAACGGTTCTGTTCTTCTGCCGTCAACACCCGTTTAACGATTCGCGGCTGACGCTCAAGCGTCTGTCGGATTTGTTCCAGTTCTACGAGATCGAGTCCTATTCCGAAAATCATTCCTGACGCCTCCACAGTTCTATTCTTCGCCATCTTCATATAGAATGAAGATGAAGCGAGGTGTTGTCATGTTTAGTCGAACGGAAAACTTACAAACGTTCACACGTTCTTATCCGGTCGTTTCGTTGTTCATTTTAATCCAAGTTGCCCTGTTTGTCATCGAACAGTTAAACGCCTTTTTCAACTTTGGCTTTTCGCCGCTCAATTACGGGGCCGCCATCAACTTGTTCATCGGGAACGGGGAATGGTGGCGTGTCGTAACCGCGACATTCCTGCATTATGATTTTTGGCATATCGCCTTCAATACGTTTGCCTTAATCATTTTCGCACCTGCCTTGGAGCGGATGATCGGTCACGCGAAGTTTGCTTCCTTCTATCTTTTAGTCGGAACGCTCGCCAACGTCTTGACGTATTTTACGAAAATCAATGAACCGTTTTACGGTCAAGCCGGGGCTTCGGGCGCGATTTTAGGACTGCTTGGTTTTTACGTCTATCTCGGTCGGTTCAAACGGACTGTCATCTCAGCTGATGACGCGCGTCTCGTGTATATCTTCAGTGCCATCACAGCCATCTTCACCTTACTCGGTTCGAACGTCTCTGTCTTCGGTCACTTATATGGTTTCGTGCTCGGGTTCCTTGCCGGCTTCATCTTCGGAAAAGGAACAGTGCCGTTTACACGTCCGTTCAATACCGGAAGACGTCCTGCATCAGGCGGTCACATCATTCATACGAGCGGTTCCGGACAACTCGGACGGATCATCTTTTATGTCATCGTTGCCTTCGCCGTGTTCGGCCTGCTGGCCCGGTTCATTTGAAACACAATCCAAAAAGGAGCCCGACTGAATTCTGAAATTCAGACGGGCTCCTTTTTATAGTTGCTTATTTACGTAATGATTCCGCAAGATCTTTAATATCATCGATCAAGTTGTGGATCGTCTCCTGGTTATCTGTATATAAGGCACGAAGTTCTTCAAAACGGCCTTTCGGATCCTGTTTGACGGCTGAAAGTTGTGTCCCCGCTCCGCCGAATGTGCGTTTGAACGCAGCCAGTTGCGATTGACGTGTATCTTTATGAAGCATTGATAAAGTGGCACCTACAAGTGCTCCACCAAGCGTTGCTGCTAAAAAGTAATTCTTTTTCATCTGTTTTTCCCCCTAGACTAATTTAACTGTTGATTACAGCGGTTGCAAAAGCTGATACCGTTTCATGACCGGGGAAGGCGAAAACGACTTCCCTGCCTCTTCAGCATACTGGTCGACGGTCAGTCGTTCAACTGATTTCGCATAACGCGAAGCATCCCCGTCATTATTGAACTGAATTAACAGGACCAGATTCGTTCCCCGCTCGACACGGGCAATCCGGACGGCCTGGAAACTGTCGTATTCGGCTCCCAGTACTTTCGGATCCGACATGACATGATGAACAAATAGATCACCGCTGTTCTGATCTGCCGGAATCGACCAATAAAATAGACTGCCTTGTTCATCAAAATTACCCCGTGTTTCGAGCAACGTATACGTGTTGCCGCTTTGGAACGGTGACTTCCCTTCTGTTTCGATAAACAAAAGAGCTTCCCCGCTTCCACTTGCCGCCCGAATCTGAGGATCACGAGATCGAATTTGATCAACAAAACTGCCGCTACCGAATGTTATGGAAAGTTTAGATGGCATCACAGGCCTCCGCGAGTTCGAAGTCTTTGCTAGTCAGACCGCCTGAATCGTGGGTCGTCGCAGCAAGCGTAACGTTCTTATAGTCAATGATGATTCTCGGATGATGGTTGAGATGTTCCGCTATCGAACCAACCTCCTGTACAAAATCAAGTGCTGCCGGGAATGAATCCAGTGTATAGACACGGACGATTTCGTCATCGACGACACGCCATTCTGCCAATCCTTCTAGACGTTCTTCCACTTCGTACTCATTCAACCTTTTCATGCCATTTTCCTCCTCCACCATTATTTTCGTCCTATACCTTATACCCTACTTTTCCGGTTTCTTATACCTCCAACGGATGGATTTCTTCCTTTTGTCTTCCGGCACAGATAGAGTACAATGTGAAGGAGAACACTATCTCCCAAAAAAGAAAGGGGCAGACGCTCATGCGTGCGCTAATCGTGATTGACTATACGGTTGATTTTGTAGCCGATGAAGGAAAGTTGACGTGCGGAAAACCAGGACAGGCCATTGAAGGACGCATCGCTTCACTGATGGATGAGTTCTCATCTGAGGATTACGTCGTCATCGCAAACGATATCCATGAAGAAGGAGACACGTTCCATCCGGAAACCGTCCTCTTCCCACCCCACAACATCCGGGGCACGCACGGCCGGGATCTTTTTGGACAAGTAGCCGAAATGGCACGTGTCGCAGATCATGTCATTGATAAAACACGTTACAGTGCTTTTGCCGGGACGGATCTTGATTTACGGTTACGCGAACGTTCGATTCAGGAAGTCCATCTCGTCGGAGTCTGCACGGACATCTGTGTCCTGCATACAGCAGTCGATGCCTACAATCTGGGATATAAAATCGTCGTCCATGCCGACGCCGTCGCAAGTTTCAATGCGGCTGGTCACGACTGGGCACTTACACATTTCAAACAATCGATCGGCGCAGATGTCGTCGGCGAATAAGAAGGGATCTGTCTTCATGTTACAACGTAATCTTGCACTTCATACTGACCTTTATCTGCCGCGGTGGATGTATATTTATTGGAAAGAAGGACGGCACAATGAACGGGCTGTCTTTGATGTCTATTACCGTTCAAACCCGTTCGAAGGCGGCTATGTCGTATTCGCCGGACTTGAAAATATCATCGAATACGTCCAGACCCTTCGTTTTACGGAAGAAGACATTACGTATCTCCAAAAAATGATTGATTTCCCGGACGAGTTCAAAGATGAATTACGAAACTTTAAATTTTCCGGTTCCATCTCAAGCGTCAAAGAAGGTGAAATCGTTTTCCCGAACGAACCGCTCGTGCGAATCGAAGCCCGGATTTTCGAAGCCAAACTACTGCAGACTGCGATTTTGAATATCGCCAATCATGAGTCCTTGATTGCTACGAAATATGCGCGGATCCGTCAATCGGCACCGGGAGCAAAATTCCTCGAAGCCGGCGCGCGTCGTGCCCAGGGCATCGATGCCGCCTACTTCGGAACCCGTGCGTCGTACTTGGCCGGATTTGATGTGACGAGCCTTGCTTCAGCCGGACGTGACTTCGGTATTCCGTGCGGCGGAACGATGGAACATGCCGATATTCAATTCCATGATGACGAATTGACGGCGTTCCGGACATTTGCCGCGTATTATCCTGATCAAGCGACATTGCTCGTCGATACGTATGACACGTTAAAAAGCGGACTCCCGAATGCCATTACCGTTGCGAAGGAACTCGAAGCAAAAGGACATAAATTGCGCGGTATCCGGATTGACTCCGGTGATTTATCGTACTTATCGAAACGGGCGCGGACAATGCTCGATGAAGCCGGTTTCCCGGATGTCGACATCGTCTTATCCGGTGATCTCGATGAGTACGTCATTCAAGACTTACGGATTCAAGGGGCACAGGCGAATACCTTCCTCGTCGGAACACGCGGTATCACGGCATATGAACAGCCGGCACTCGGTATGGTCTACAAGCTGGTCGCACGTGAAGTCGACGGCGAACTCATTCCGGTCATTAAAGTCTCTTCCTCAAAAGCGAAGACGACGACACCGCACATCAAAGAAGTGTACCGGATTGTCGACCGCGTCACGAATAAGTTCAAAGGGGATTACGTGACGTTACTCGATGAGGATCCGACTGATCTTGAGGCAATCGATTTAATCGACGTCCGCGATCCGTCCTTCCGAAACCGCATCGAGAACTTTAACGTCGAACGGTTGCTGACGCCGATTTTTGTTGAGGGTGAGCTGGTATATACCGTTCCGACCATTGAAGAAAGCCGTCATTTCCACGAGCAGCAGATCGGTCGTCTCTGGGAGGAATACAAACGTCTCCGTCTGCCGGAAGTCTACGCGATCACATTCAGCGATCGTCTCTGGAAACTGAAGCTTGATATGATTCGTGATACACGGACTGCCAGCGGTCTTAAATAAACAGACAAAAACAGCCTACTTCAGCTGAAGTGGGCTGTTTCATTTGGTGCAGCTGTTATTTGGATTGCCGCTTGTTCCATTTGTTGACGAAAGTACCAAGCGAAACCAAGCGCACCTCCGATAAAGACGATATACGTAATCCGCTGACCGAACTCTGCCAAGGAATCCGCATAAAAAATACTGATTAAGTGGTCGCTTCCACTGATGAGAAGCAAACAGGCAATCAGGAGCGCTATACGATAAGCAAGTGTCGGACGATCGGCTGGTTCAGCATGCCAATACGAGATGACGTTATGGGCAAGTAAGATGATGCCAATGATTCCTAATACTCCTATCAGTGCTTGCGGCATAATGAACGGTCCTCCTGTTTCTAATTTCTACTTCCATTTAAACATAGTTCACTAAAAAATCCTCGCTAAAACTTTCCCACCGTTTGTCCGGTCACGGTATACTGAAGAAAATCTGTTGTTCATTCAACAAGGAGGCGTTTTCTTGAAAACCTTTAAATTGTGCACCTTACGAATTCTCATGGATGAATCCGGTCGGGATACGACGATTCCCGTCACGATCAAAGACGGACTGACCGTCAGTACGGATCAGACGGCACAGTGGGTCGCTGAAATTGTCGTCCTTGAAAACGATCAACCGATCATCGACGAGTTATTTACTAAAAATCTGCGGGCCTTGATTGAAATCACGATTTCCCGCCCCGATAACGATCCTGCTGCGATGATTGTGACACCGCTGGAATCGACGCGATTGAGCGAAGGTGTGTCCTATCTGTTCAAAGGAAAGATGGTCATGATGAAAAATGACTTGTCAGAATCCATCTTACGCGAAGTCGTTGAGGATCACTTTACCGGCGAAGCGCTGATTCAAGAGTACAAAGACCGCCGTTCGAAACGTGGCGCACATATTACGAGTATCGCGAAAGAAACGTTTAAACAGTATCTGCACGAAAACCCGTCTGTTTCTTAAGGACGTTTCGTTTCATCCACGATATGATCCGCAACGTTGATCCGGTCGATTTCATACCGGTCGGAAAAACGAATATAGTTGGCACATGCATTTTTAAGCGGTGTCCGGTAACTGAAGCTTTCATCAATCGAGGATAACGCCGCTTTAATCGTATGCGAATGACAGACGATCAACAGGCGTTGTCCCCGATATTTTTCTGTCAGTTCTTCAATGGCCGAAAATACCCGCTGTTGAATTTCCTGCTCGGTTTCAAGCCCCGGTACTCGAACGGTATCGTTCGCTTGGACCGCCTCATAAATTCCGGCGACAGGCTGACCTGATGCCAGACCGAATTCCCGTTCGACCAACCGGTCATCCGTCTCCGCTACGTTCAGTCCGACGGAACGTCCGATGATTTCTGCTGTCTCGACTGCCCGCGATAAGGGGCTCGAAATCAAGACGTCCCATTGTTCTTCCGCCAGATACGCAGCACTCATTTTAGCCTGCCACCGTCCGGTTTCATTCAGCGGAATATCCTCCCGTCCTTGAATCCGCTCGTTTAAATTCCAATCCGTTTGACCATGACGCACTAAACAAATTTCTGTCATTTCACTGTCTCCTTCAAAAGAAATATGACTGATTGTATCATGTTTTCTTTTTTAGTGAAGGGTCTCCCGGGGCGGTAACGCCAGGACTTGACAGCTGAACGCTTCAATCCGTTCCAACAACCGCTCGATTTTGAGCGGGTTTTCCGTCTGAGCAAAACTCGCCAGTGAATGTGTGCCGTTCGGGAAGGAAAACAGTCGGACGTCCGCTCCGACATCCGCACCTTTTTCGACGAAATGCAATGCTTGCGTAAACGGGACAATCGGATCTTTTTTCCCATGCAGCAACATGATCGGCGGCGAGTCCGCTCTTAAGTGCGTCACCGGTGAGACCCGTGTCATAAGTTCCCGCCATTCTTCCCTGCCGCCTCCGTAAAATTTGATATGGGCAATCCAGGTTTGAATGAACTTAAACAGCAGGAAATTCGTTGGAGGATACAAGGCAATGACACCGCTGATCAACGGCAGGCGTTCCATTTTTTGTTCGCCGACAAATTCCGTCGGGGCGAGTGCCGTCGTCAGCATCAAGGCGGCTCCGGCTGAATCTCCCCACAGCACCATCCGTCCGCGCATGATTTGTAAATCATCCGCCTCTTGATTCAAGAAACAGAGTGCGTCCCGTACGTCTTCCAGATTATCCGGAAAATAGCTGCCGTCTTCGAATAAACGGTAATCGATGCTGCAAACTGCGATGCCAAGCTCGAGGAAACGTTCCATGATTGGTGTAAAACAAAAGACATCATCCCGGTTTCCCCTGACGAAGGCTCCCCCATGCGCATAAATCGCGACCGGGAAAGGACCGTCCCCTGGAGGATAGTATAAATCCAGCTTCAATTCTTGGGTGTGAACGGTTTTATACACAACCGTCCGTGGCGCGAGTTGGACTTCCGACAGCGGAAGGGCCGGTTCTGTCCATCGTAATAACGCACCGTAGTTGTTCCAAATGCTTGCGCCGGCCGCAGCCGTCGTTAAAATCGCCGCCCCTCCCATCAGCCAAGCGGTTTCCCGTTTCACCTCATCACCTCCGAAATTTCCTCTCGATTTCTAATCTTATTAGTCTTTTACCCGATTTATTTAGAAGTCGAACGTCTTCCCTGACTGGTACTTGACGCTTGGTTTCGGATTCGTTATAGTGAAAAGGTTCAAATCGGAATAATTACGTTTTAATATTTTTTTGGAGGGTTTATTCATATGAAAAAATTACTTTCAGCTTTCACGGTCGCTTTTGCAGGAGCTGCTTTTCTTGCTGCCTGCGGTTCTTCCGAATCCACTCAGGATGCGGCCGACCAAAAGCTCCGTGTCTATACATCAACATTCGCCACTGCAGCAATCGCCAGGGAAATTGGCGGCACGGACATCGACGTCCAGATGATCGTACCTCCGGGGGCCGATCCGCATTCGTACGAACCGACGTCCAAACAACTGACTGAAATCGCACAAGGTGATCTGTTCCTCTTAACCGGGACGACACTTGAACCGTACTCAAAAAAAATCAAAGCCAGTCTTAAAGGCAACGATGTTCGTTTCGTCGAGACGAGTAAAGGCATCGATCTGCTCGAAGCGAATGCCACGCTTCATGAACATGAAGGACATGCCGACGAACATGCGGCAGAAGAACATGATCACGGCAAATTTGATCCGCATGTCTGGCTTGATCCGAACAATGCCAAAGTGATGGCTCAATCCATTACGACGGCACTCGCTAAAGAAGTACCTGCTAAAAAAGCAACGTTTGAGAAAAATCTCACCGCTTTTAATAGCGAGGCCGATAAGCTTGATCAAAACTTGCAGCAGGCTGTTGCTGACGGATCCAAAAAAGAACTGCTCGTGACACATGCCGCTTACGGGTATTTAGCGGAACGCTACGGCTTCTCACAATTGCCGATTGCCGGCATCTCTCCGTCGGACGAGCCTTCGCAAAAGCAACTGGCAGCGATCGTCAAGGAAGCTAAGCTCCACGACTTGAAGTATATCGCTTTCGAAGAGACGGTCTCACCGAAAGTCGCACGCGTCATCCAACAGGAAATCGGAGCGAAGGCGATTACGATCCACAATCTCGAATCCGTCACGAAAGCGCAGCAAAAGGCATCGTATTTTGATTTGATGAATGAAAATGTCACGACACTCAAGCAAGCACTGCAGTGAAGCAGTGTTGACATGCAGTAAAAGATACGTTACGGTAGAAAACGTATTTCAGACAATTAAATGACTTCTTTTTATCGCGAGAGACGGAGGGACTGGCCCGATGATGTTTCGGCAGCGGACGATTAAATCGTACTGTGCCAAATCCAGCAAGCTGCGGCTTGAGAGATAAGAAGAGCGTCTTTTTCAGTAAAGACCTCCTTCTTTCTTGCGAAGGAGTCTTTTTTTGTACTTGGAGAAAAGGAGTGATTTGATGAACGAAACGATTACACCGAACAAATGGGCACTTCTACCGTTACTTGTCTTTTTAGTTCTTTTTATCGGTGCCGGTATTTTTTACGATGATTTCTACAAATTCCCGATTCTGATTGCAGCTTTGATTGCCTTGATTTTTGCGGCGGTCACAACGAAGGGCGGTATCAACCAGACCGTGGAACGGATTGCAGCAGGTGCCGGAAATCCGGACATCATGATTATGGTCTTTATCTTCCTGCTCGCCGGTGCCTTTTCCGGAACGGCTGATGCAATCGGCGCGATCGAAGCAACCGTCAATGCGTCATTAACATTTTTACCTCCGTCTCTCCTGATGAGCGGACTGTTCATCATCGCCGCCTTCATCTCGATGGCGATGGGGACTTCCACCGGTACGATTGCGGCACTCGCTCCGATTGCCCTTGGAATCCATGAAGCAACCGGTGTCAATGTTGCGATTGCGGCCGCCGCTGTCGTTGGTGGCGCAATGTTCGGCGACAACTTGTCGTTCATTTCCGATACGACGATTGCAGCCGTCCGGACACAAAAAACCAACATGCGCGACAAATTCAGAACCAACTTCCTGATTGTTTTGCCGGCAGCTATTCTGACTATCATCATCCTGGCTTTTGTTTCAAGCACAGGAAATGTCGTCGAAGCGAAGGCGTTTGAGTTTTACAAACTGATTCCGTATCTGTCCGTCATCATACTCGCCTTGTTTGGCGTCAACGTCATTCTTGTTTTGATTGGTGGAACCGTTTTAACAGGTATCATCGGGATGATTGATGGCAGCTTCGGCTTAAGCGGTTTTGTCCTGTCGATGTCTGACGGCTTGATGGGAATGGCGGAAATCTCGATTTTGACGTTACTGATGGGTGGTCTCGTCAGTCTGATTACTTTTAACGGCGGGATCGCTTACCTGAAAGAAACGTTGACGCAAAAAATCTCTCAACGCCGCGGCGCGGAATTCAGTATGGCAGCACTCGTCAGTGCGACGAATCTCGCAACAGCGAACAATACGATTTCGATTCTTGTCGCCGGTCCACTGGCAGCAGAAATCGCGGATACGTATGACATTGACCGGAAAAAGTCAGCCAGTATCCTTGATATCTTCTCTTGCGGTATCCAAGGAATCATCCCGTACGGCGCCCAGTTGCTGATTGCAGCGGAATTAACGAAAACGGCCTCTCCGGAACTGATTCCTTATCTGTTTTATCCGTTCCTGCTTTTCGTTTGCGGATCTCTTGCCATCGTCTTCGGCTTCCCGCGTCGGAAAACATCGGACGCACGTCAAAAAAATGTTTCATAACAAACAGACCCGTCGCAACAGCGACGGGTCTTGTGTTTGTCTTATTTTTTCCGGTCTTGGCGGTTGAGAATGAAGTACGCAATCGCCGGAAGCGGGAACTGAATCAGTCCTGCGCCTCCCCAGACCCATGGATTCCGCCCTGTCTTCCGGGCACCGAGGAACAAGCATGCCGCTTGTGTCCCTAACAAGGCTGCAAGGCCGGCCCACACACCTTTTGGTACGTTTTTAACAGATCGTTTCATAGAATACACCTCGTTTCCTTTATAGATTTACCCTCCTCATTTCGCTTTCTAACCGCCTTTTTCCTCCCTTGAGCGTTGAAACAGACGTTCTTGCTTGTTCATGCTAAACTAAACGAGCAATTCCATATTCTCGTTTCATTGAAGGAGGAGTATACACATGCAATACGCAAAACTTTCAAATGGTGTCACGATTCCACAAATCGGATTTGGTGTCTGGCAAGTCGATGAAGAGACGGAAGCACCGGCTGCCGTCGCAGAAGCCCTTCGTGTCGGTTACCGTCATATTGATACGGCTGCCGTTTACAAAAACGAACGTGGTGTCGCCAAAGGAATTAAAGAAAGCGGCGTGAACCGTGAAGATCTCTTCTTAACGTCTAAAGTATGGAACGATGACATTCGTGCCGGACGCACTAAAGAAGCTTTCGCTGAGTCACTTGAACGCCTCGAAACCGACTACCTTGATCTTTATCTGATCCACTGGCCGGTTGAAGGGTATGTCGAAGCATGGAAAGCCATGGTCGAACTTTACGAAGCCGGCAAAATTAAGGCAATCGGTGTTTCGAACTTCAAAGAACATCATCTCGATACACTTGCTGAAGAAGGATTAATGACACCGATGATCAATCAGGTTGAACTTCATCCGCAACTTCCGCAACATGAGCTGCATGAATATTTACAGGACCACAGCATTCAAGTGGAAGCATGGAGTCCGCTCATGCAAGGGAAATTCCTCGAAATCAATGACTTTAAGGAAATTGCCGAAAAACACGGCAAATCCCCTTCACAAGTCGTCTTGCGTTGGCATTTAGACAACGGCATCGTTGCGCTTCCAAAATCGGTCACACCTGAACGCATTGCGGAAAACTTTGATGTCTTTGACTTCCAACTCGATGCAGATGATCTCGAGAAGATTGACCGTTTAGCAACAGACGTCCGTCTCGGACCGGATCCGGACGAAATCGATTTTTAAGTAAACATACACAATCGGTTTAAAGAAAAATGGTTTTTCTATAGACGAAGGGGAGGCGGATATTCACATCCACCTCCCCTTTTTCCTATATGAGTGATGGACCGTCAGACATAATAGACGAGAATCGTATCCTGCGCTTCTTCCGCCTGGTGAAAATAAGCGCATAAATTTCCGAACTGTTCCCAGACCTCATCAAAATCACCTTGCCGGCCGGCTTCCTGATAAATCACTTCAAGCGCTTGGCGATCAAAGTTTCGCATGACCTCCGATGAAATGATGAGTAATGGCAAGGGAAGGATACCGACGATTGCCGCATGCTCTTCATTGACGATCAGTTCCTCTCCGACAATCGCCCGTCCCAGATTATAATGGGTCTCTTGATCAATGAAGATATCGATTTGACTCATCAACTGATACAACGGAGTGGTTTCTTCGAGTGCAAACAATTGTTCATGATCGGGTTGTGTTTCATGGATAAATAAAATCCAGTCCATGATGATATGAGGATCGTCTCCAAACGAATCCCAAACGGCATCCGCGACACGTACATAGTGTACGTTTTCCATCCTTCCCCCTCCTTTCCGGTCGTTTTTTTTAGTATTCCCATTTTCACACTGCTTTAATAACGATTATTAAAATCTCTCCAGACAAAAAAAGGACCAGATGACTCTGATCCTTTTTGTATTAAATCGCTTTTTCTTTTTGGTCTTCGTCCTGCCATGCTTCAAGCAGTTCTTGACCTGGAAGATTTGGAATTGAATTTTTATGGAAACGGGGATCTTGTCCCTTTTTCCGTTGCACTAAATAATCATCCAGTGCGAGCTTGGCAATTTTGGATAAGCGGAAAATCGCATATAAGTTAACAATCGCCATCAAGCCCATGAAGATATCGGCAAGTGCCCAGACAAGTCCAGCCGTTTGAACGAGTGAACCAAACACAATCATACCGAGGACGATGATCCGGTACGCAATCATGATTTTCTTATTATCGTTGATGAAGCTGATATTCGATTCACCGTAGTAGTAGTTTCCGACAATCGAACTGAAGGCAAACAAGAAAATCGCAAGCGCCATAAATGCTGTGGCAAACGGACCCACTTGAGATGCCAGCGCCCCTTGCGCCAAATCGATTCCGGCGACCGGTGCTCCACTCGCATCCTGCGTCGCAACACCACTGACTAAAACAATCATCGCTGTCGAAGAACAGACGAGCAGTGTGTCAACAAAAACAGCAAACGACTGGATCAATCCTTGTTTGACGGGATGCGATACCTCTGCCGTCGCAGCGGCATTCGGAGCTGAACCCATACCGGCTTCATTCGAGAAAAGACCACGACGGATTCCGTTTAAGACCGCGGCTCCGATTGCTCCGCCGGCCAGTGTTTTGAACTCAAGTAAACCTTCTTGGAAAATCAGACCAAAGACGTTCGGCAATGCTTCTAAATTCGTCACCATGATATAGAGGGCAATCAAAATATAGCCTCCTGCCATGATCGGGACGAGGAACGCCGACACCGTTGCAATACTCCGGACACCACCGAAGATGACAAGTGCCGTCAACAGAACGAGTCCGACCGTAATCCACGTCTTATCAACCCCGTACTGGCTTTGAAGCGACAGTGAAATCGTATTGGACTGAACCGAGTTAAAGACGAATCCGAACGAGATTGTAATCAGAATACTGAAAACGACCCCTAACCACCGCTGTCCAAGCGCCTTTTCCATATAATACGCCGGACCACCGCGCCATGCTTTTTCATCACGTACTTTATAAATCTGAGCGAGCGTACTCTCGACGAATGCCGAGGCTGAACCGATTAAGGCAATCAACCACATCCAGAAGACTGCACCCGGTCCACCGAGCGCAATGGCTGTCGCGACGCCGGCGATATTGCCGGTCCCGACACGTGCCGCTGTACTGATGGCAAAAGCTTGGAAAGGCGAAACACCGTCTTTTCCTTTATCCGTTCCTTGGAACAACAGCCGTAACATTTCCGGAATCATCCGAAACTGGACGAATCCCATGCGAATCGTAAAATAAATTCCTAAACCGACCAATAAGATAATCAAGACACTCGACCATAACAAGTCGTTGATACTACCGATAACATCCATCAGTTGTTTTTCCACAGGTGTTCCCCCTTAGTTAAGCGTTCGATTATGTAACCTTTTTTCACATGTGTTCTATAATACGTAAATAATTTTAGAAAATCAAATTCATTTTCTTCTTTTAAGTCATCATAATCTGTAAAATCCTCATAAACCTCACATGCGATGTCAGGTTCGGTATAAAAAACAAGGGACTGACTTTTGGGTCAGTCCCTTGTTAAGAATTGATTTAACCGTTGAACACGATCAGATGAACAGATTCAGGTTCGAACCATCCGTCGCTCCGAGATAACTTGCGACACCACCATAATCGATATCATCGAGCAACTCCTCTTTTTTGATGCCCATGATGTCCATCGACATCGTGCAGGCAATCATCCGGACGCCGGCTGCTTGTGCCTTCGCCATCATTGTCTCCAGAGCGTCGACCTGTTTATCCTTCATGACTTTTTTCATCATTTTTTGACCGGCTCCGGCCATGTTCATGTTCGAGAGCGGTAATTCACCGGCATGTTTCGGCATCATCATCCCCATCATCCGCTCCATCGGTGCCTTATCGACAGCAGGTGCATCCGGTTTACGGATGACGTTGAGTCCCCAGAACGTAAAGAACATCGTCACTTGTTTCCCCATTGCCTGTGCGCCTTGCGCAATGACGAACGATGCCAGTGCTTTATCCAAATCACCGCTGAAGACGACCATCGTCGCATCATCGGCAGTGGCAGCAGCCGACTGTACCGGTTGGTTGGTCGCATTCCCTTTTTCAAGCAGGACTTCAACGACTCCTTTGTTCATTTCCGCCGTGTGAACGGTATGACCGAGTTTTTTGGCCCATGCTTGAACATCCGGCAGGAATCCGGGATCGGATGCTTTAACGAAGACTTGGTCTCCATCCTGCAATTGATCGATTTTCGTTTTCAGCTCCAAAATCGGTCCCGGGCACTGTAAACCACACGTATCCAGTAACGTAATCTGTTCTTTCGTTACTTGTTTCGGTTCGCTTTTGATTGTCGTCACAGCTGTTTCCTCCCGTACTTGGCTTCTCGCTTCACGGTCACGGTTGACCGTCGCCCATGTTTTATATCCGCCGCTTAGATTTTTGACGTCGAATCCGTTTTGCTTGAGCAATTGACTTGCGACATAACCCCGGAGTCCGACCTGACATGTCACGTAAATCGGCTGATCTTTCGGTAATTCATCGAGTGACTGACGTAATGTCGGTAAAGAGATGTTGACGGATCCCGGAATCGATCCGAGTTCATTTTCGGAAGGTTCCCGGACATCAAGCAACAGTCCGCCGTCCGCGACAATCTGGTCAATCTCGTGCCAATGGACGTTTTCACTGTCCCCTAGTACGATATTCGAGGCGATATAGCCTGCCATATTGACAGGATCTTTTGCCGAACTGTACGGAGGTGCATACGACAGTTCCAAATCGGGAAGATCAAGGACAGTCAATCCGCCTTTAATGGCTGTTGCCAAAACATCGATTCGTTTCTCGACACCTGTCATCCCGATCGCTTGTGCCCCGAAAATCGTCCCGTCCACCGGATCAAACAACAGTTTCATCGAAATCGGACTGGCACCCGGATAATAACCGGCATGCGAGCCGGGATGAAGATGAATCGCTTCATAACGGCGCCCCGATTGACGGAGACGTTTTTCATTGTTTCCGGTCGAAGCGACCGTCAAATCAAATACTTTCGCGACTGCTGTTCCGAGTGTTCCCGTGTAACGGACATCTCGTCCGGCAATGATGTCGGCGACGAGACGGCCTTGGCGATTTGCCGGCCAAGCCAACGGAACGTGAACCGGTTCACCTGTAATGTAATCCTTCACTTCAATCGCATCACCAATCGCAAAGATGGAAGGATCCGATGTCCGTAATGTCTCATCGACCTGAATCGTCTGTTTGATTCCGAGTTTAAGTCCCGCTTCTGAAGCCAAGTTGCTTTCCGGCATGACACCGATCGATAGGATGTTCATCTCGGTTTGAATCGTTTTTCCACTCGTCAAGACAACGCGCGTCCCCGCTTCTTCAAAACGTGCCACACCATCCGCTAAAATCAGTTCGACACCTTTCGCCCGCAAATGTTCATGGACGATGGCCGCCATTTCCGGATCGACCGGGGCCATGACTTGATCAGACATCTCGACCAGCGTCACACGTGCTCCGCGCTCGACTAAGTTTTCCGCCATTTCAAGACCAATGAATCCGCCGCCGATGACCGTCGCGTGTGCCGGACGTGATTCATCGACATACTGGCGCATTTTATCGGTATCCGGGATATTACGTAATGTAAAGACATTTGTTGCTTCCGCCAGACCGGGAATTCCAGGACGGATCGGTTTTGCACCCGGTGATAAAATCAACTGATCGTATGATTCCTCGTACTCTTCACCCGTATCCACTTTACGAATCGTCACCGTTTTTTGTTCACGGTTGATCCGGATCGCTTCCGACAGATTTCGAACGTCGAGATTGAAACGTGCGTTCATCCCTTCCGGAGTTTGCACCAACAATTTATTGCGGTCTTTGATGACGTCCCCGATGTAGTATGGAAGTCCACAGTTTGCAAAAGAAATTTCTTTTCCACGTTCCAAAAGAATGATTTCTGCTGTTTCATCCAATCGGCGTAATCGTGCTGCCGCCGTTGCTCCACCTGCTACTCCACCTACAATGATCGTTTTCATTCCGGCTTCCTCCTCCAATGATCTCCAATGTTCTATGTGTACCAATATACCCATTCAGGTATGGCTTTTCAAGTTATCTGTTCGTTGATTCACAAACTTGTCGGAACTTGATTATAAAATTGTTCCTTCGATGATAACGGACATTAGTTGCAATTCCACCTAAAATGCTTGAAACTGAGATTACAGTATTTATAAGGGGGATTTTTAAATGGACCAGGATCGTAATTCGAAAGACACGAACGATAACAAAGTCACACCGATTCATCAGGATCGCCAGCCAGAAACGAATGAAAATGGAATGACAGCTGTTCAACAGCAGTACCTTGAAGAATTCCAAGCTTTCTTAGTAGAAAAAGGCATTCCGATGGAAGCACGTGAAAACGAAACACACGTCTTCTTCATGACACAGGAAAAAACACCATCAGGCGCTGAACCAATGATGATGATCGTCTTCAGCAAGACGGCGACAGACGTCGAGTTATTCGCACGTACGATTACACACGTACCAGACGGTGTCGAAGATCTCCCAATCTTAAATGCCATCAATGATTTCAACCAAGAATTTAAATACTTCCGTGTTGTCCTCGACAGCGACCGTGATGTCACGATTGCTTCAACGATTGACCTCGATCACGGCTTTAATCCGGCAGCGATCTTCGGACACTCTGTCATGATGTTCCAAGCTTCGGATGAAGTATTCGCTTATCTCACGAAATTATATGACCAAGTTCAGTAAAATATCGTTTAAAAATGGCTCTCGAGACAACTCGGGAGCCATTTTTTTCATTTTTAAGTTCAATTGACAATGAGAATTATTCTCGCTATAGTTAGATTTGTGAAAACGACATCATTTTAAATACATTTATCTTATTCTGGGGGAATAGATTATGAAAAAACGCTTAAAAGTAGCATCACTCTTCATCACAGCAGGACTGCTTGCTGCATGCGGGAATAGTAATGAAGAAACGACAACGGCTCCGAAAAAAGAGAAAACGGAGCAAACAGCTGAAACGAACACAAATGCCGGGATCGCCGCGACGACCTTAAAAGATGAACTGACCATCTTCAGCTCGATCAAAGCGGAACTTGATAAAGCAAAAGAAGGTCAAACCATTGACTGGAAGATGGTCACGACAAGTTACGACTCCAAATTAAAGGGCGGTGTCACGACAGCTGCTCCTGAAATCGACGAGGTCATCAGTTCCGCGTTAGCCGGTGTCGAATCAAAAGATCTCGATGAGAATGTTGCCCGTCAGCTCGTAGACAAAGGCATTCAGTCTTATTTCTATAAACTTCAGAAATCAACACAAGCAACAGCCGAAGAAGCGGTCGTCGCTGGAAAAACAGATGAAGCGACAGCTGCACTGAACGACATTAAAGAGATGTCGAAGACCGTCTTCATTCCGACGGCAGAAAAGCGGGATGCGAGTTACGGTTTTAAAAACGAAGACTCCATTGCTCAAGCCATCAATTCCGGTCTGACGGCACAGGAAGAAGCCATCACGGCGAAGAAAGCGGCCGACTTCAATGTCGCGAAACAATTAACGGATAAATCAATCTACCGCTCGTTCTACCTCGCTGCTCTCGGTTATGCTCAAAAAATCGAGGATGGTGTCAAAGACGGCACGGATGAAAAAGAATTACAGATGGAACAAGCAGAAGGATATGGATTCCTCCTCGCCATCGAAGAATCTCTTGCCGGCGGTGATGAAGCAGCCGTCGCAAAGTTAAAAGAACTGTATGACTTCTCGAAAACGAAACCGGCTGACGTCCAGTTCAAAGAAGTCGAGAGCCTGTTCGCAAAAGCTTTGACGGAAAAGATTGACGGGTACCATGAAGAAGCACAAGAAGCACTCGAGAAAAAAGAGGTCGATACGGCACGGGTCGAAGCAATGGAAGCCAATATGTTCGTCATTGCCATGAAACCGACACTTGAGAACCGGTTGGGCAAAGAAAAAGCACAGACGATTCTGACGGACGCAAACGCTTGGTACACACTTGTCGAAAAAGGTGATGTGAAGGCGGAACAAACGGGTGATCGAATCGTGGATGCCTTGGAACCACTCAACTAATCGTTCGAAATCGGAGGAATGCGATATGCAAATCGGAATTACAGGAGGAGCCGGTTTTATCGGAGCGGCGCTTGCAATTCGGCTTCAAGCAAGCGGTCATACGGTCTATGTCATGGATGCTTTTACAGACTACTATGACGTCGAATTGAAACTTGCGCGGGCACAACGATTACAGGCTAACCGAATTAACGTCTTCGATGGCAATGTCCATGAAGAGCTTGGAACGTGGTGCGAAGCCCACACGTTCGACGCCCTGTTTCATTTGGCAGCACTGCCTGGTGTCCCCGGCTCTTTAACCGAACCGCATCGCTATATCGAGGATGATATCGCGATGACCGTGACCGTTCTCGAAGCAGCCCGGACACACGGTATTCCGCATGTATTTTTTGCTTCCTCTTCTTCCGTCTACGGCGAACAGACCGGTGCCTTGTTTGAGCAGCAAGCGACAGGAAATGTGATGAGCCCTTACGCGGCAGCCAAGTACAGCGCGGAAACGTTTTGCCGGACATATCACAATCTGTATGACATGAACGTGACGATTTTCCGCTTTTTCACGGTATATGGTCCTTTTGGCCGGCCGGATATGGCGTTGTTCCGTTTCATCGAACAGGCGCTGGACGGTCAACCACTGACCGTGTTCGATGATCCGGTTCGCGACTTCACCTATATCGACGACATCACCCGCGGAATGGAACAGGCTCTCGAAGCAAAAGTAACGGGCACCTTTAATCTCGGTGCCAATCGTCCGGAATCCGTCCGTGATATTGCCGCGATGCTCAGTGAACGGTTCAATGTCCCCGTCCGTTCGGCTCCCGCTCGGACAGGTGACGTCTCGATGACTTGGAGTAACACCGATGCGGCCCGGCAAACGTTCGGTTACGTTCCTTCCTTTACGCTCGCTGATGGAATCGAACGGATGATCAGATGGCATCTCGAGCGTCGGTGATCCGTGGAGTTGCGAGCGTCTTCTTGACGTTGGCAACTCTTTTTTTACTTCTGCGTTTTGGCTTGGAACTGCCGACTGCCTATCAGTATGTCAAAACATTGACGACTTCCTATTGGACCTTGGCCGCAACGGTCAGCTATGCTCTGGCTTTTTATATCCGGGCCGTCGCTTGGCGGACAGCCGATGAAAAGACGGCTCCAACCGCCGTCTATCTGACGAGTCTGTATATCGGACTGGCTGTTAACCACCTGTCTCCGGTCAAACTCGGTGAAGCGGTCCGCTTGTTGACAGCCCGCGCGATCGGCAGTCCGCTTAAACGGACGACTGCCATCTTAGTCGCCCAGCGCGGGATCGACCTATCCATCCTCGGTCTTTTCGTGACGGCCGGGTTATTATTAGGTCAAACCGTATGGGTCGCCGCTTTGGCGTTCGGGGTGGGTCTCGTTTTGTTGCTGCTCGTCCGTCGGTTCATCCGGACGATACCGGTCTTGATCGGATACGGGCTGCTGGCCTGGCTGTTTGAGGCCGGAGCTGTCACCTGTCTCTTTCTCGGGGCAGACGTGACGGTCGCTTTCCCGGTCATTCTAATCGCGATGAGTGCCGGGGTCTTATCCGGCATCGCCCAGTTCACACCGGGCGGGCTCGGAACGTACGAACTCGCCATGGGAACAGTCCTGCAACTTTCGAGTGTTCCGAACCCGTATGAGCTCGCTTTGATGACACATCTTTTTAAATACGCCTTTGCCTTCTTAGCGCCGGTTTATGTGCTCCTCCGGCACTTTGCAATCGTTCACTTACTGTTCACCCAGTTCAAGAAGCACAACACGAAAGGATGACCATCATGAAAAGTGCTTCCCGTTTTGAGAAAATCGCCGCACGTATGTGGAACTTATTGAATGAAGGCAAACCCTTCACACCGATTTTTACCGTCGGCGTTTTTCTGAGTTATCTCGTCTTGACTCAAAGCTCGTTCAGCGGTGCCGGGTTCGGTTTCCTGATGACCGTGCCGCTGTTCGTTTTATATTGGAAATTCGATTTTCCGCTGTTTTTGCGGAACTATCTGTGGCTTCCGTTGATTGTCTGGTTCTTTATAGAAGGAACCGATTCCCGCCTGTTACCGTTGTTCGCTTACGGAGCCGGGCTGTACTTCTTCTTCACCGTCTTTTTCTGGGGGACGATTTATTACCATCTCCGGATCGGAACGGACTGGCTCAACTTCACGCGTTTTTGGAAACTCGTGCTGAAAAACAGTGACTCGACAAGCGGAAACGCGCAGGAACAACTGCCGAAAGTCGGGTTGTTGCTCGCTTACTGGCAAACGGCTTCCATCGAACGGACACCCGACTGGTCGTATCTCTGGTTCCCGCTCGGCCTGCTCCTGTTCGCCTGGATCCTGCATCATTATCTGTTTGACTGGAAACCGAAACTGCCGACGGAACCGACCGTCGACGCACCGATTCCGACATCCAGAAAAGTCTACGTCCTGATTGTCGACGGCATGCGGAAAGACCGTTATATGGCAGCAAATACTCCTTTCCTTGAGCGATTGCGCCAAGAAGGAACGGAGTACACGAACATGGAGACAGTGTATCCGGCCCGAACAGTCGTCTGCTTCAGCTCGATGTTCACAGGTGCGCGTCCGGAAGAACACGGCATTCATTCGAACATGGTCTGGAACACGACCGGTGTTAAAACAGACACCGTCTTCGACCGGTTGCGTGATGTCGGCAAAACCGGCAAGATTCTCGGAATCGCCCATCTTGTCGACGCCTTCGGTGCAAAAGATGTTCATACCGTGACGGCAGTCATGCACAACGATGTCGCCGATCGGAACATCATCGATCGGGCCAAACAAATCGTCCAGGACGAGGACCCTGACTTACTGGCGATTCAACTGATCGGAACCGATCAGACCGGTCACAGCCGCGGGACGCTCTACTCCGAATATGTTCAAAAAATCGAAGAGGCGGACGCTTTGCTGGCTGAATTTTGTGATGAGCTTGATCGTCTCGGGAAACTCGATGATGCGACATTGATCGTCATGGCCGATCACGGTCAGGCCGACGGCATCGGTGGTCACGGACATCTCGATGAAGGCGAACGGTTCGTCCCGTTCTGGATGTACGGGAAACAGATCCATGCCGGACGGAAAGTCGACACACACCGTCACATTCTGTCACTCGGACCAACCGTTGCGAAGCAGCTCGGAGCTGCAATTCCGCATGACAGCCGGGGTGTCTTATTGACTGAAGCGTTCAAGGAGGAATCGTCATGAAAAAGATTGTTGTTTTTCTGCCGGCCCATAACGAAGAAGTTTCCTTGCCGCTCGTCTTAAAACGGATTCCGTCGGAGATCGACGGACTTCCCGTCGAGACGATTGTCATTGATGACGGATCGATTGATGCGACTTCGGACATTGCAAAACGCCACGGCGCACATGTGTACCGCTTCCCAAAAAACCGCGGGCTCGGGGCCGCTGTCCGCGAGGGGCTGCTCCGGTCTTACGAGCACGGGGCAACGGTTGCGGTCATGATTGACGCCGATAATGAATATCCGGCCGATCAGATTCCGGATATTGTCCGGCCGATTCTCGCAGATGAAGCGGATTATGTCTTCGGTTCCCGTTTCTTAGGCACCGTTGACGGAATGCGTTTATACCGCTATATTGGAAATCATGTTTTTACGTGGTTGCAGTGCCTGTTGCTGAAACAACGGATTCACGACGGCCAAAGCGGAATGCGGGCTTTTTCCCGTGCCGCCTGCGACCATGCGGAAATCATCCACGACTATAACTATGCGCAAGTCCTGACTTTGAATCTTGTCCGGAAAGGATTCCGCTTGCACGAAGTCCCGATCCGGTACCGCGTACGGGAAGCCGGCAAGTCCTTTATCCGTTTGAATTATGTCCAGCGCGTCCTGCCTGCGATTTACCGGGAATGGCGCCGTCCCATCAGCCGCTTATCCGCTGAAGAACGTCTTGAACGAAAGGAGCACCTTGGATGAGAAAACCACTTGTATTGACCCTCATCGCCTTCCTCTTCCTGCTGACCGCACCGCTGTCGGCATCCGCGTACAGTTACGGGGATCCGGGAAAAGAGGCGTTTGCGGAAGCCTATAAACAGTTTGAGGAACAACTCGATCAAAAGGACTACAAACTGGCCCGGGAAACGATTGATGCCTATGACAAAGAGTTCACCCTCTACTTCCCGGAAGCCAAAGAAAAAATCGATGCTGCTTTAGCAGATCAAGATGCAGCGGCGGCCAAACAGGCCTATCGCGTGGCGTTACGTCAAAATATCGAACGTCGTCTGCATTTCGCACAGGAACAATTTGATGATTTCGGTCAGGCCAAGCTGCTGCTCGCAAAAGCACGCGGCACATATGACGTGCTCGCTCCTTACGTCAAGGAAAGCGAGGGTGCAAAGACGAGCGATTCCTTGTATACTGCATTTGATGAATCGCTTGCCGCTCTCGGGAATCCCGGATTGTTTGGAGTCGGGAAGAAAGCCAGCGACCGCACAGCATTTGATCAAAACATCAAACAGATTGAAGATACGATCACTCCGTTATTCGTTTTACCCGGCGAGGAAAAGACCGGTGTCTTTGATGAAGAGGACTCGATATTCGGTCAATCTTTTGGAACGGACGACATTTGGAAAACCGTCGCCATCAGTCTTGTCATCATTTTAATCGTCATCGTCATCATCGGTCAGCGTAAGAAACGACGCGCTCAATAAGGAGGAAGACATATGGATTTTCAGGCGTTTTTAATCACCCTTCGCGAATGTCTCGAAGCCGTCCTGATCGTCGGCTTGATTCTCGGTTATCTCGATCGACTGAATGCACCACAATATAAAAAATGGGTTTATGCCGGCGTCGGCTTGGCATTACTCGCGAGCCTGGGTGTCGCCTTCTTGTTCCAGGTTGTCTTTACAAGTTTCGCAAGCTTCGGCAGCGATACGTATCTGCGTCTCGGCATCATGATTATCTCCGTCTTCCTCTTGACGCACATGGTCCTGTGGATGGGCAAGGAAGCGAAAGAAAATCAGCAGGCTTCTCAGGCGAAAGTCGCAGCTGCTGTTTCGACCGGCAGTGCGATCACGATGATCGTCCATTCCTTCCTTGTCATCGTCCGGGAAGGGATTGAAACAGTGTTCTTTTTCGCCGCGATCTCCGGCGGTGAAATTGAAAAAGTCCTGACCAGTTACGGCGCCGTCTCCGGTCTCCTGCTTGCCTTGATTTTCGGTTACCTGTTCGTTTCCGGGACGATGAAGATTCCCGTCAAACGCTTTTTCCAAGTGACCGGCGTCTTGATTTTGTTCATCGCGGCCGGAATGCTTGTGCAAACGATCGGTCGGTTCCAGGATCTCGGTTTGCTCGGCAGTCTGTTGACGAATGCGGACGGAACACCGGCTGCACTTTACAATATCGTCGCTTTCATGCCGGAACACTACATCGATCAAGTCCAGTATTTGCGGGACACGGGCAATACGACCTTGATCAGCGGACAAATCGGGACGTTCATGGGCGCGATGTTCGGCTACAGCCACAATCCATCCCTGGAACAAGTCATCGCCTGGTGGGGATACTTCGCTTTCGCCGGTTTCATGCTGACACGCCAAAATCGGACGTCAAAAACCGCCAAGAAACTGAAGGAGGTTTCTTGACGGTTCAGAGCGGTCATCCACAACGACGTGGACGATCGCTTTTTTTCATCGGTTGTCTGCTGATGCTCGGCTTTACCGGCATCCGTCTCGCATTCGTCAGCCCTTATGTCGCAAGTTACGATATCGCGAATTTCACGCTTGCTGTCGGACAATATGATTTAGCCAATCTGCAACCGCACTTCCCCGGATATCCGTTTTTCATTTTGCTTGCGACCGGTCTGGCCCGGCTCGGTCTCGATCCGGTCCGGGCACTCGGCATGGTCTCGACACTCGGTCTCGCAAGTGGTGTAATACCGCTTTATCTCGTATTCAAACGGTATTCTTTTGATACCGTCCGGTTGCTCGGTGCGTTTACGGTCGTCTCGACGGCTTCGCTCGTTACCTTGGCTGCGACCGGTATGTCGGATGGTCTCGCGCTTGGTGTCCTCTGCTGGTTCATGTGGAGTGTCGAACAGGCCCGGTACAATCGTTTCCGCCTTTTGCCGTACCTCCTGTTCGGACTGTTAATGGCAACCAGGCTGTCCTATGCACCGTTCGGCATCATTCTATTGTTTTTACTCTGGCAGGTCCGGCGCGATCCGTGGCAATGGGTGTCAGAAATCGCCGTATTGTTGCTGGCTCAACTCGCCTGGTTGTTACCGGTGGCATTCTCCGTCGGCGGACCGGCGTCCTTCGCCCAGTTATCGCTCAGTTTCGTGAGCGGACACTTTTCAGATTGGGGCGGTACAGCACAAACGGATGATGCCTCGCTGCTCGAACGGCTTGGGTTAACACTGAAACAAATCTTCTGGCACGGATTCGGATTGGCGACATGGCTCGGTCTCGCTTCTGTTTTATTCTTGTGCGCTCAGCGGATCCGTCCGCTTCCACTTTGGTGGTCCGTGACCGGAACCGGTTATTTCCTATGGGTCTGGTTCGCACAAAACATCGATAAGCCGCGGCATACATTACCGCTTGTCCTGCTGCTCGTCATTCTGCTCGTCCGCCGACTGTCAGTCCGTTGGCTTGTTCCGTTTTTATGTCTTCAGCTCATAATCGGCAGCATGGCCTTGTATCGACAAACCCATACTGAGCCGGCAACACTTCAGCTGGCAGAAGCCGTCACTGATTTACCGGCGTCAGCAACGGTCTTTACGGATGAAGAAGACCGGCAATTTTTAATGAAACGACCTGCCGCCACTATCGTTCCGATCGGCTCCGTCAGCAAGTGGCGGGCAGAGCCGAAATCAAAAGAGGTTTACCTGACCGGCCGACTGCTCGATCGGTTACGGGCGGCCGATGTGTCGATTGAAGCGAATGAAGTTTTCCGTTTTACGAGTGATCCCCGATTTGAACCGGAGGATGCAGAGGCAAGATTGTATAAAATTTTATTGAATTAAAAATAGCTACAGATAAAAGATTCTTTTTTCCGTGCTTTCCTCGGGCGAGTCGCAAGCCGCGACTTCTTGACTTGTAGTCAAGGAGCCGGGTCTTACTTGACTCTGACGTGCGCTAACACGCACTTTTCCCGCAGGAGTCACGGTCAAAGAATCTTCATCTGTTTTTAAAACATTCTATTTAAAATCAGACTGCTTTAAAAGACACTATCTTTGAGAAGCAGACAAGACGAAGACTCCTGCCGGAAAAGCGGAACGCGAAGTCTTGTCTGCAGATCAACAGTCATTTTAAACGTTACTTCATATTCGCATACGGTCGTTCCATATAATCAAATTGTCCGCCACTGATTTCAATCGTCTTGACCGGTACGAATCCAAGACGCCGGTACAGACGTTGTGCCCCCGCATTCGTCTGATCGGCATTTAACGTAAAGGCCCGTAAACCACGCCGCGCTCCTTCATCTGCTGCCGCCTGTAACAGTTCGGATCCGATCCCCTTCCCCCCGTATGCTGCATCAACGGATAACGTGTCGAGATAATAGACATTCCCTTCCGTTTCCTGATCAATCTGGACATCTTCCCCGGTCCACTCGCGAAGCTGACGTTTGATCGGCTCATCCAACCGCGCCGCGTCAAATCCTGCATAGGTGATGACAATACCGACGACACGTCCGTCCAGTTCCTTAACGAGAATGTTTTCGTGGCTTAACCGGTTTCCCGTTTGCGTGACAAACCACGCGAGCCTCTCCAAAATTAATTCCTTCTCCTGTGTTCCGGTCAACGTCTCCGCAATTTCATGAATTGCCTGTTCAATTAACGGTGCGATTTGTTCCGCATCCTTTGTCGTTGCTTGTCTGATCATTGATTACTCTCCCTTCTTCTGCTTCTTACTCTATTTTATCGTAAAACAAAATCCCTTCTGATGTCAGAAGGGATTTTGTTCATTTCATTTCAGTTCAGCTACCGCAGCAGCCGGTGCAGTCACCGGTTCACGTGTCATGACCGAGACGACACGTCCTGCAATCGCGACGGCAAGTAAGGTATACAATGTTAAGCTCAACGGCAAGTAGACGAGTGAAATCAGAAGGACGACGGCATCGAGACCAAATAAAATCGTCCCGATTGATAAACCGGTCAGCTTACTGAGTCCCATCGATAACAGATCGTCGCCGCCTGTTGCAGCACCGCTTTTTAAGACAAGTCCGAGACCGTATCCGGTCACGATCCCGCTTGCGATTGCTGCAATCAAGGTCGCCGGCCAAGCCTGCTCCGGAAAATGAAACAGATCCAACCGGTACCACATTTCATAAAATAGCGACAACGCACCGGCTGAGATCAATGCTTCGCCGACAAAGCGTTTGCCTTTAAAATAGAGTGCTCCGATAAAAAACGGAATATCGAGCACAATCATCGAAATCGATGGATTGATGTCAAAAAAGTAGCGTCCGAGCAACGATAAGCCGATAAATCCGCCTTCCGCCAAACCAAACTGTTCATTCAAGGTATAGTAGCCGAACGCCATAAGCAGCGTTCCGGCCAAGATGGTCATAATTCGTTTCATGTGTTGTCCTCTCCCGTATCTTCCATGGGAGAGGATGTAATTGTCCCGTTTGGGTATTCATCTATTTTCGCTCTCCCTGATTTTTTTCAAGCCATTACCTTCCTGTTCAATGAAGATTGGCGCTGCTAAAAATCAGGTAAGCTGAATAGATGATCGGTCCTCTCGGTATCCATCGGTTTCCACCCTTTCACGTTTTGTCTTTCTTATTATAACCCGAACTTCAGAAACTGAAACAGTTTTACGTTTTTTTTACACAAACGACACAGTGTACACCTCTGTTGCTCACTTATTCACATATTAGACAAATCTATGCTCAACAGTGAACAAAGTACTTGAAAATGACTTTGTGAAGTAATACACTAAGGATATCAAATGAATGTGATTTTTATCACAAACAAAACAAAAAGGGGACTTTACTCATGAAAGTAGCAGTCATCGGTTGTACACACGCAGGAACAGCAGCAGTTAAAGAATTAACTTCACAGCACGAGCAATTGGATATCACCGTTTACGAACGAAACGATAACGTCTCTTTCCTCTCTTGCGGCATCGCGCTTCACGTCGGTGGCGTCGTCGAGCATGCTGAGTCGCTGTTTTATTCTTCACCGGATGAACTGGCTGAGCTTGGTGCAAACATGCGCTTAAAACATGATGTTCTCGAAATCGACAGCACGAATCAAACGATTGTTGCCAAAAACCTCGTAACGGGTGAAACCGTTTATGATACGTACGATAAATTGATCATGACGACAGGTTCATGGCCGATCATCCCGATGTTACCGGGGATTGAACTCAATCAAATCGAGCTCTGTAAAAACTATCACCATGCACAAACAATCATTAAAAAAGCGACAGATGCAGAGCGGATTACAGTCGTCGGTGCCGGCTACATCGGTGCTGAACTGGTCGAAGCGTTTGAAGCCTACGGTAAAGAAGTCACGTTCATCGACAGTGCTGACCGGATTTTAAACAAATACCTGGATCGTTCATTCACCGACATCATCGAACAGGAACTCACGGATCGCGGCATTCGTTTGGAACTGAACCAGACTGTTCAAAGCTTTACCGGTGTTGACGGAAACGTCACACAAGTCGTCACGGATAAAGGAACGTTTGAAACGGATCTCGTCATTCTCTGTGTCGGTTTCCGACCAAGCACGGAACTGTTAAAAGGACAAATCGACATGTTACCGAACGGCGCCATCATCGTCGATGACTATATGCGGACAAGTAATCCGAACATCTTTGCCGCCGGCGACAGCTGTGCTGTCTACTACAATCCGGCCCGGACACACGCGTACATTCCGCTCGCGACGAATGCCGTCCGCATGGGAACACTCGTCGGGAAAAACCTGCTTGCTCCGACAATCCGGTATCAAGGAACTCAAGGAACATCCGGTCTGCGGTTATACGACTTGAACATCGCGTCAACCGGTCTGACGGAAGATGCCGCTCCATTCTTCGGTTTGGAAGTAGCGAGCACGACGGTTCAGGATGCCTATCGCCCTGAGTTTATGCCAACAGCTGAAAATGTCCAATTGAAACTCGTCTATGAAACAACGACTCACCGTCTTGTCGGAGCACAAATCATCTCAAAAGTTGATTTGACACAAGCTATGAACACGTTATCGGTGGCCATCCAAAACGACATGACACTCGAAGAATTAGCGTTTGTCGACTTCTTCTTCCAACCGCATTACAACAAACCTTGGAACCTGCTGAACCAAGCAGCTTTACAAGGCATGAATGAGCTGACATCGGAACGCGTTTAATGCATCGCCTTCCCCTTCTCTCTTCAAATCGGAGTTCACATTTGTGGATTCCGATTTTTTTATTTGTCATCCGGTTGATCCCGCTAATCTGTTGCGGCTGCTTTGCCCGGTCTCCTTCCACAGCTGCTAAAAACTTCACTCGGTTAACCAATTGACGTTTAGACGTGAAGTGACAGGGAACATACTTCTTATGCAAACGAAACCACTATCACAGGAGGAATCAGTTCATGTCACAGTCTAACAATCCACTTACACAATATTTCAATGATGACTTCCCGAAACAATATCAGGAGGCGCCGGCTGTCCAGGCAAAAATGGAACCCGTTCCCGATTGTGGTGAAGAAAGCTACAAAGGATCCGGTAAATTAAAAGGGAAAAAAGCCTTGATCACAGGAGGCGATTCCGGAATCGGTCGCGCCGCTGCCATCGCTTATGCCCGTGAAGGTGCCGATGTTTTCCTCAATTATCTTCCGGAAGAACAGCAAGACGCGGAAGAAGTCAAAGCACTCGTCGAAGCAGCCGGCCAAAAGGCATACTTACTTGCCGGTGACCTCAGTGACGAAACGTTCTGTCAACAACTCGTCAAAGAAGCACATGATTCACTAGGCGGAATTGATATTTTGGCACTCGTCGCCGGTAAACAACAAGCTGTCGAGGACATCATGGACCTGTCGACGGAACAACTCCGCAAAACATATGAAATCAACGTCTTTTCACTGTTCTGGGTCGTCAAAGCCGCTCTTCCGCTGTTAAAAGAAGGAGCTTCCATCATCACGACGACTTCGGTGCAGGGATACAACCCAAGTGCGAACCTGCTTGACTACGCGTCAACAAAATTTGCCATCAACGGTTTCACACGCGGACTTGCGAAACAAGTCGCGCCAAAAGGCATCCGCGTCAACTCGGTTGCACCGGGTCCAATCTGGACACCGCTTCAGATTTCTGGTGGACAACCAAGCGAAAACATTCCAGAATTCGGACAGGAAACACCGCTTAAACGAAGCGGTCAACCGGTCGAACTCTCGAGCGTCTATGTCTTCCTCGCTTCGGATGACGCCAGTTATGTAACAGCTCAAATTTATGGTGTCACAGGCGGAATCGAACTCGCTTAATTCAATTTTTTTCAACCAGGCAGCTTTGATGGCGACATCAAAGCTGCTTTTTTGGTTATGAGTTGCTTCTCCCTGCTCGGTTTAGTCTAATGAAGATATACATATGACAGGAGATGATTCACATGACGGAAAAAGAAAAAATGATTCAAGGTCAATTGTATTTAGCCGGAGATGCGGAACTGGTCGCTGATCGAAAGCGGGCTCAGATGCTTTGTCATCAATTTAATCAACTCAGCATCAACGAGTTACCTGCCCGAAAGTCGCTCCTGCAGGAACTGTTCCAAATCGAGCAGACCGATTTTTACATCGAACCGTCCTTTAAATGTGATTACGGCTACAACATTACATTCGGCGCACGGTTTTATGCCAATTACGATTGTGTGTTGCTCGACATTTGTCCGATTACGATCGGCGACAACTGTATGCTCGCTCCGGGTGTCCATATTTATACGGCGACGCATCCGCTTGATCCGGTCGAACGCAACAGCGGTTACGAATTCGGAAAACCGGTCGTCATCGGGGACAACGTCTGGATCGGTGGACGTGCCGTCATCGCACCGGGCGTAACGATCGGTGATAATGCTGTCATCGCAGCCGGAAGTGTCGTCGTCAAAGATGTTGCTCCGAATACGGTGGTCGGAGGAAATCCGGCCCGCTTCATCAAATCGATTTGATTTCTCATCAAATTTTAATCTAATCCTCAGTCTCCTCTCACGTACGGGCGCTATTCTAAGAATAAGAAAAGCAGCTACCACTACGGAGGAGGAATTATCATGACAAACGAAAAACGTACGGACAAACCTAAAAAGAATTTTGTAAAACGAGGACTCGCTTCAATTGCTATCACAGGGACCGTTTTGACAGGGGCAGGCGCCTTCTTGCTGTTCACCGCTCCAGGACATTCACTCGTCAATTCAACGGTTACGACGTCAGAACAAGTGGAACAAAAAGTCGAAGCCGCTTCAACAAAAGTATCAAGTAACGTCAAACAGTCGCTTCCAAGCTCATTCCGGGATGATGATCAGGAAATGGAAGGAACGGTAAAAGAAGTAACCGACACTTCTGTTACGATTACCCGCAACGGATCGGATCAATCCTATTCGTTCGCTTCATCCGCTGAAATCGAACAGGCGCAAGCCGGGGACCGCGTGAAACTGGAATTGAACGCGGGCGGTCTCGTCCGGGAACTCGACCGGGAAGATGCGGATGACCAGGACGCTCGAAGCGATGACCGTCAAGACGATGCGACGGATGACCGAGATGTCCACGGTTCATTGGTCCGCGTGACCGACACACAAGTCGTCATTGAACAAAACGGTAAAAACGTGACGTTTGAACGGGCACAAAACATGGAACAGGATAATGATGTACAGATTGGTTCACAAGTCGAACTTGAGTTGAACGGATCTAAGCAAGTGACAGAAATCGACGAACAGTCGTAAGGAGGACAATGTATGACACCTACCATCTTAATCGTCGAGGACGATTCGAAAATCGCCCGATTGCTCGAACTGGAATTAAACCATACCGGATACGCGACGCAGGTCGCCTTCAACGGTAAAGATGGCTTAGCAGCTGCTGAGACTGACATCGATCTCGTCTTACTCGACGTGATGATGCCGGAGCTCAGCGGCTTCGAGGTGCTTCGCCGGCTCCGAGCAAAAGGTAATCTAGTTCCGGTCATCCTGTTGACGGCACGGGGAGAAGTGTACGATAAGGTTGCCGGACTTGATCTCGGGGCCAATGATTACGTGACGAAACCGTTTGAAATCGAAGAACTGTTGGCACGGATCCGCGGGTTACTCCGTTTGACGATCCGTACAGCGGTCGAAACCAATCAGCTTCATTACGCCGATGTCTTACTCGATTTGGACCGGCATGAAGCGTTTCGAAGTGATGTTCCGCTTGATTTGACGCCACGTGAATTTGATTTGTTATCCTATCTGATCGAGAACAAGGAACATGTCCTGACGCGCGAGCAAATTCTCAATCGGGTCTGGGGCTACGACTATTTCGGGGAAACGAATATCGTCGATGTCTACATCCGGTATCTCCGTAAAAAAATGGACCGCAACCAGCCTCCTCTGATTCAGACCGTTCGCGGCATCGGCTATGTCTTAAGGGAGGAGAAAGGATGAAGTTACGAACCAAACTCGCGTTATCCGTCACCTTGTTCACGACACTCTTGCTGTTACTTTCTTTTTTAGTCGTCACCTATGTCGTACGCGATCATCTGATTGAATCCCGTTTCACCCAGCTTGAACAGGCAGAAGAGCTGATGGAAGATGATTCGACGACACGGGCGCTCTTAACGTTGCATGAAGATTCTGTTGTCCTTTCCCGTAACGACGGACGTTGGGTCATCACGAACGATGAAGAGGAGGATGATTCCGCCACTGTCAACGGTGATGTCCAAGCAAGTGACCTGCCGGGTATTCCGACCACCCGCGACGAACCGTTCAAATCCGGCAACTGGTTTGGCGTCGTCCATCAAGATCAGGCGTATCTGTTTGAAGACGATACGGTGGACGATACGGTCTCGACGCTGATTTTTGCCTTTTCCATCGTCCTGATTGTCGCGGTCATCATCGCCTTTCTCAGCAGTTTTTTCATCGCCTATCAAACGTTGCGTCCACTCCGTCAACTCGGTCAGACAATGGAACGGATTTCCGACTCGGGCACACTGGAGACCGTTCCGGAACAACAGAATGACGAGATTGGACAACTCGGAAAAGTCTTTAACCGGATGATCGGCCGTGTCGATCAAACGATGGAACAGCAACGGCAGTTCGTCGCCGATGTTTCACATGAGATGAAGACACCTCTGACCGTCATCGAAGGGTATGCGAAGCTCCTGAAACGCTGGGGTAAAACAAATCCTGATGTTCTCGAAGAATCGATCAGCAATATTCTGAACGAAACGCATACGATGCGAAGCGGATTAATCGAACCGATGCTCGAATTGTCCCGGCTCGGCTACGGCGAAACGACGACAGAGACCATTGATTTGAAACAGCTCGGCGCCGAGGTCGCGGACCGGATGCACCATGCCTATGCCATCACGATTCCCGTGGATGCGACCGGTACCGTTATGGCCAATCACGAGGCACTCGTCCGGATTTTGACGATTTTCATCGATAATGCGATCAAGTATGCCCACGATCCGGAAATCCGTCTCCGTCCGGACCGGCTCGAAGTCCTGGACCGTGGAACCCGTTTATCTGACACGCAGCGCGCTCGTTTGTTCGACCGGTTTTACCGGCTCGATGAAGCACGTGACCGGTCCGGCAGCGGTCTCGGTCTGTCGATTGCAGCCGCTTTGGCGGAACATCATCAGCTGTCAGTCGGCAGTGAGGCCCGCCCGGACGGCGGCAGCTGTTTTTATATCACCTTTCGCTGAACACCCGGAATGAAACCTTCCCTCGTCTTTTGGCGTACACTAGAGACAGGAGTCAGATGAGGAAAGAAGGTTATGAACCATGGCTAAAAAACGTTGGGGAGGCTTAGCCGTCGCCGGAGCATTTCTGCTCTCAAAAGGTAAAGTGCTGCTCGCCCTCTTAAAATTCTCTAAATTTGGCGGAACGTTAATCTCGTTCGGAATTTCGTTATTGTTTTACGCACAAATTTTCGGCGTCTGGTTTGGCGTCGGCTTATTGTATCTGTTGTTCATTCACGAAATGGGGCATCTCGCAGCCGCCAAACGGCTGGGCTTCAAGACAGGGCCGGCCATCTTTGTTCCGTTCATGGGCGCTGTCATCGGAATCAAAGATACATTCCGGACACCGAAACAAGAAGCGATTTTGGCTTACGGGGGACCGTTTGCCGGATTACTTTCCCTCATTCCGCTTTTAATCGGATATGCGGTGACCGGGAACGAGTTTTGGCTTGTCATCTTCCACTTGGGTGCCTTGTTGAACCTGTTTAATCTGCTGCCGGTCAGCCCGCTTGACGGCGGACGGATTTTAGCCGGTCTGCCGATTGTCGTCTGGGTCGCCGGTCTCGCGGCTTTGATTGCCTACGGTATCACCCATTTCAGCATTATTCTGTTGTTGATTGCCTTCCTTGGCGGAAGTGCGGTCTGGAAACGATATCAGTTCGCTAAACAATACGAGAACAACAAATCGGTTCTGATGTTATACCGGGCAGCCCGTAGCCGTGTTCTGCAGGCGAAAGTCGAGCAGGAACAAGCGACGGCAACAGAAACCGGTTCGGACGAAATGGTCGATGAAACGGACGACACACCGGTTTCCACTTATGATCCGATTGCCTGGTCACTCCGGCACGACCTCCAGGATTTACGGAGCGCCAGTCCGGAAGACGCGAAAAGTGCCGCCGATGAATTGCTCCGCTATCAATATGACTCAGCCAATGATTATGATGCTTTGATCCGTCGACTCGACCAACGGATTGAACCGTTACTCGAGGCTGAAAAATCGGTTGAATACCATCAGATGCCAAAGAAACAACAGACGATTACGCTGTTCGCTTACTTGGCTCTCGGTGCGATTCTCTTCATTGCGTTTGAATACTCAAAAGGATATCTTCCGACGCCATCCTAAGGGATCGCGACATTTAAACAGACACTCCGTTGTTCATATCCGGAGTGTCTTTTAATCGTTTTGCACATTGCTTGATTCGATTACTTGCATCCGTCTGGCGAAGCGACTAATCTGAATGAAAATCTATGTCCCTGTTTTGAAAAAAAGGAGGCTCTCCTAATGATGAATAAAAATACGGCACGTTTGGGAGAAGCACCCATCAATAAACTCCTGATCGGCCTGTCGCTCCCGGCGATGATCGGGATGCTCGTGACCGCCCTGTACAACATCGTCGATACGATTTTTGTCGCCCAGGGAATCGGAACGGTTGCCGTCGCTGCTGTCGGTATCGCCTTTCCCGTTCAGCTTGTCTTGATGGCGATTTCAAATTCGGTTGGTATCGGCGGTGCAGCCATTGCTTCCCAGCGGCTCGGTCAAAAAAATCTGGCCGGTGCCAGCAGAGCCTATGCGAATGTCCTGATGACCGTCTTCGTCGTCAGCATGCTTGCGATTATCACGGCATTCATCTTCGTCGAACCGTTGTTACGGGTGTTCGGTGCTACGCCGGAAATCATGCCGTACAGCATTGATTTCCTCCGGGTCCTGTTACTCGGTTCCCCGTTCTTCATGTTAACGATGGCGTCCAGTGCTATGCTTCGGGCAGAAGGACGGGCCAGTTATCAAATGCGGGTCATGCTGACGACGGTCGCGATCAATATCGTCCTGACTCCGCTGTTTATTTTCGGACTCGACTGGGGCATTCAAGGTGCCGCTCTCGGGACGGTTGTTGCGCAAATCGTCGGATCCGTCCTGATTTTCCGATTCTTTTTTACGAAATCAAAAAAGACGAGTCTAGTCCTTGACCGGGAAGCGTTCCGGTTTGATCCTAAACTGGTCGGTCGGATGGGACAAATCGGCTCTTCTTCTTTTATCATGCAAGTATCACAGTCGATTTTGTTCATCACCGTCAATCATATGCTCGTCCGTTACGGTGGTACGACAGAACTCGCAACCTTTGCCGTCATCAATAAGTTCATGGCACTCGTCGGAATGCCGATCATGGGCATCGTCCAAGGCATGCAACCGATTGTCGGGTATAATTTCGGATCGAAACAGTTTGACCGGATGTCACAAGCCATTAAACTGGCCATTCGTTACGGCTTGACGTTATCCATCACCCTATGGCTGTTGATTCAGCTGTTTCCACGTTTTTGGGTCGGGATGTTTACCGAGGACGCGACGTTACTTAACGAAGGTTCGACTGCGATGCGGATTTTATTCGCCATTTCATTCGTGTACGGCATTCAGATGATCGTCAACGGTATGTATCAATCGCTCGCTAAGGCACGGATCGCCTTGTTCCTGTCACTTTCCCGTCAGACCTTATATACGATTCCGCTCGTTCTGATCTTACCGATGTTCTTCGGCGTACAAGGAGTTTGGTTCGCCTTCCCGATCGCCGATTTGATGGCGGTTTTAACGGCAGTCGTCTTTGCCTACCGTGACCGGATTATGCTCTTTAAGCCGGATGAGTATGCAGCACCGGAAGAACAGGAGAAATCGGCACAAGCCAAATAACCAAAAAGTCCGTTCTGTCTTAAAGGCAGACGGACTTTTTGATTAAAAGAAAAAGACGAACATGCATTCTAAATCAAAATACGGTATGCTGTTTAAAAAGGAGAGATGACATGCCACCTTATACCTTAGCGATTGATTTTGAAACCGCAAACCGAAACAGCCGCAGCATCTGTGCCTTCGGCTGGTCTGTTTTATCCGAAGGACGCGTCGTGACGAGCGAGCAGGTTCTGATTAATCCGGAAGAAGATTTTGATGCCGGCAACATCCGTGTCCACGGCATTCGCCCGAGTGACGTCTGGGATGCACCGGCCTTACCAGAAGCAATGGAAGCACACGGATTGTTTGAGTTAATCGAGCAGGCCGAACTCGTTATTGCCCATAACGCGGCTTTTGATATGGGAGCGCTCCAAAAAGCCGTTCAAAAATATGACTTATATCAAATGCCGACGTTTCAATACGGCTGTACGGTTAAACTGTCACGTAAGCTGTATCCATGGTTACCGAACCATAAGTTAAATACGATGGCGGAATTTTTAAATGTTTCGTTTAAGCATCATGATGCAAAAGAAGATGCCTATATCTGTGCTTTATTACTCCAGGATATGTTTGATCGGACGAATCTCGATCATCCGGTCGAACTGCACCGTTTTTGTGGTGTCCGCATGGGTCAAGTCGCCTACTGATGCCAAAAAAGGAGTCACTCAAAATTCTGAGTGGCTCCTTTTCCATTGTCATCTATCTTATTTCGTTGTTTGTTTGATCGGGAACCAGCCTGGACGGCTCGTGATTCCTTGCCATAGTGCATCCGGTACGACGAGTTCTGTCTGTGCCGACGGATCGAGTTCAGTCCGAATCGAATCCGTTTCGCCTGCTTCGACTTTTTCGACCCATTTCGGTTCCATGATTAACTCACGGCCAAGGGCGACGAGTGGCACGACTTCAAGCGAACGCTCGACTTCTTCCGGTGTATGGAGTGAACCGACACCGATAACTGGAACCTGTTGACCGACACGCTCTTGAACCAAGCTGATTGGCGAACGTGTTTCGTTTTGATCACGAATTGATCCGGCAAAGAAGTCCATCACGGAAACGTGCAGGTAGTCGAGATCTTTTTTCGCAAGAGCGTCAACGAGTTGCATCGTATCGTCGAGTGTAATTCCCGGATTTTCAACTTCTTCCGGTGAGAAACGGTATCCGACGATGAATGATGGATCTTGTTTGGCAACGGCTTCGACTGCATCCACAACTGCGAGCGGGAAAGCCAGACGTTTTTCAAGACTTCCACCCCATTTGTCCTCACGACGGTTCGAGTGCGGAGAAACGAATTGTTGAATTAAGTACGTGTTCGCACCATGAATCTCTACTCCGTCGAATCCGGCTTCCATCGCACGGCGTGTCGCCTGACCAAATGCTTCGATGATTGCTTCGACTTCCTCAGCTTCGAGTGCACGTGGTGTCATTGCACCTTCACGTTCCGGTGCCACTGCGCTCGCACTGACAGTTTGTCCGCCGACGAGTTCCGGTGGTGCCATACGACCCGCGTGGAAAATTTGTAAAATCGCTTTTGCCCCTTGATCTTGAATCGTTGTTGCCAGACGTTTCAGGCTCGGAACCAATTCGTCGCGTTCTGCTCCAAACTCATTCGGGAATCCTTGACCGTCTGCTGTGACGTTGGCACATGCTGTGATGACTGCACCGACTCCACCTGAGCGTGCTGCGTAATAGGCAAGCTCTGCTTCTGAAACTTCACCGTTTTCTTCCGCCGCGTAGTTTGTCATCGGCGCCATCATAATCCGGTTTTTAAGAGTCACTCCGTTTGGAAGTGTAAACGTATCAAACATCTTTTCATTAGCCATTGAAGCATATCCTCCTCTGAAATCTTAACTTGAATATCGTCAGTATACGCCCGCTCTGCTTCAAATGACTAATGATGTGCTTCACTGATGTTCTATCTGCTGAATTGGCTTCTCAAATCCGGTACTTCCGTTTCCGCCGCCCGCCCGGCCACCACCAGTTCCAGTGTCCGAACAGCTTCATCAGCGCCGGAACGAGGAACATGCGGACGATCGTCGCATCAATGAAGATCGCAAGCGCAATCCCGACACCAAGTTGCTTGATCGGACTGACACCGGTAAACGCAAAGGCCCCGGTGACGACAATCATGATTAAGGCGGCTGAAGTAATGATTTTACTTGTCTTCGCCAGTCCCATTTCCGTCGCGAGATCATTATCTCCGGTCTCATCGTAGTATTCTTCCATCCGTGAGACGAGAAACACTTCGTAATCCATCGACAGACCAAACACCAGTGAGAAGATGAAGACCGGTGTTAAAATGCCGATCGTCTCGGCTGGGAACACCCAACCGGACTCAAACAAAATGACAAGCAGACCGAATGTGGCACCTAGGCTGAGCAGATTCATCAAAATCGCTTTGATCGGAATCAAGATCGACTGGAACGCAAACAACAGGATGATGAATGTCGCAAGTAAGACAAGACCTAACGCGAGCGGCATCTTCGAGTAGATTTCATCATAAATTTCCTGATTGAAGGCCGCCGGTCCTCCGACCTGATAGCCTTGGTCCCGTACTTCACGGACCCATTTTTGTGAACTCTTGTCTCCCGGATCTCCCGTTAACTTGACGTTGATTCGGGCAATTCCTGAATCAAACGCAATCAACGATGCCAACTGTTGTTTCCCTTGTTCACTTGCAGCAATCTGAGTCACGCTCTGTCCGTTCGCTTCCGCGAGTGACGTCGCTGAGATGACGCTGCTGACTCCGGCATCTGCTTCGAGTCGTGTCGTCAATGCTTCCAGTTTCTCGACACCCTGTTCTGTTTGAAAATCAGCTTTCAACAAGACGACGGCATCCGTCCCATCGTCCCCGAAGGTTTTTTCCCATGATTCAAAGGCAAGGCGTGATTCATAATCTTCCGGAAGCGCACTCGCTTGCGGAATGTTCAACTCCAAATCACGCAACGGAATCAAACACGGCAACAGCAATAGAAGTGAAAAGATGGTAATGGCGACCGGACGTTTCATGACGAACCGGGCGAGCTTACGCCACCTGACTTCTCCCTGCTCCGAATCCGCTTTGAAAATCCGGCCTTTTTCCAGACTCCCGCCCAGTAATGCCAGCAAAGCCGGGAGTAAGGTCACGGCGCTGATGACAGCACCAAGCACCGAGACCAACGTGCCGATCGCAACTGCTTGAAAGACGTCGACGTCAATGACAAGTAATCCCGCCAATCCTACAAACACACAAATCCCGGAAAATAAAATGGATCGTCCGGCCGTCGCCACCGAAACTTCCGCTGCTTCCGTAATCGATCGTCCGGCTGTCCGTTCTTCCCGGAACCGATTGACATACAGCAGGGAAAAATCAATTCCGAGGGCAAGTGAAATCATCGCTACGGCATTTAAGACAAAGATGGATAATTCCTGTTGTCCGGCGATGAAATACAGTGTTCCGGCCCCGAAGATGAATGTGACGAGTCCCATGATGAGCGGCAAGATGGCCGCGAGCGGTGTACCGAAAACGAGAAACAGGACCAGTAACGCTGCCGGGACGCCAATCAATTCAGCACGGACCAAATCATTTTTGGACGCTGTATTCAAATCGTCAACGATCAATGGCTCCCCTGTCAGTCGAATCGTACTGCCTTCCTGCGGATCGAGTTTTTGTTGTACCGCCTTGACCCAAGAGGAATCAATGTCCGGTATCCCGATCGAGACGTATCCTTTTCCGTCTTTTAATGCTTCCGGATTTTCCTGCGGACCGACGACCTGTCCGACGCCTTGAATCGTCCGAAACGCTTTGACGTGGCGCTCCATTTCCTGCCGGATGCTTTCTTTTTCCCCTTCAAACAACACAATAATTTGGTGAGGATCCTGCTTAAATTCCTTTTCTAACGTGCGTTCGACTTGTTGAAATTCCCCGTCCCGGGTAAAGCCGTTTCCTTTCAGCTGATCCGGAAGCTGCACTGCAAAATAACCGAGAATCAGCAACAATACCACCCAAGTCACGCTGATACCTTTTCGAAAACGGACTACGTATCGACCAAAGCGTTCCATCTGTCATCTTCCTCCCTGTATACAAGAAACACATCCTTCGCCTGCTACGACAAAGGATGTGTTTACGTCTTCTGAAAAATTTGGAGCCACGTATTTCCGAAATTTGCCGACGTCGAGACGATGGCCAGTCGTTGCGCCGATTCATCCAGTAAGATCGTCTTTAACAGGATGGATGACTGGCATCCATCAAATTTAAATTTCAGTTGCTCTTTTTCGTACAGATAAAATCGATTGGCATCCGTTACAGAAAACAGATGTTCCCGGCTGTCGACCAGCAAATAATCATCGTACTCGGAAAACGGAATCAATTGTTCCTGTTCCGTAAACGCATCCCAAATGACATAACGCGCTTGATTTACATCATAGGAAATCATCGTTCCCGGTGCCAGCAGACGTTCAAACGCATACTGTGGGTCATACCCCCGTTCAATTAAACGTCCTAATAAAGGAGCTTCGTCATAATCTGAAAAAGTTCCTTCCTGTTTTTCAAAACCATAACGTACGACATCAGTTTCAGCCGAATACATAAAAATTTGTTCGCCTCGCCATTCATAAAGATTACTGAACCAAGCGTCCGCAAAGTGGCTCGGACGATTCATATATTGGAGACTTCCGTCTCTTAAATCGAGTAAACCAAACAATGAAGTTTCTTCAAAAACGATGAACACACGGTATCCGTCCGGTTCAAAGAACCAGGTAAACGGAACATACGCACATGCTGTCTCCCACCGTATTCTCAAATCCAAATCACATTTTATAAATCCGCCTTGATCCCGGTATAAAACCAGATCATCACCGAATCGGTCAAAAAGTGAAACAGATTCATGGAACAACAGCTCAGCGGCTGGTTTATACATACGCATCACTTCCTACTCCCTACGGTATCAACCTTCTTCATTTCTAGCTACTGTCGATGCGCTCGAAGAGCATGTCCTGTATACTTAAAGGAAACAAAAAGGAGGTCTACACACAATGAAACCCCTACAACTGTCTGCTGATACAGCTGTTGAACTTTCGAAACGTCTTAATGTGCCACTCGAACAGTTAATGCATATGCCGCGACATATTTTAATACAAAAACTGGTCGAATTAGAAGCAGAACAATCCGACTCTTCTTCTGCGGATGATACATCTTCAGAAGATAAATGATGCAAATATGCCCTTCTTTCGTGCGCTGGTCGCATAAAAGAAGGGCATTATTTTGTATACAATCAAGCTTGTGGATTATATTCGGATTTTCCATAACGGAAAACGTTAACAATCGCTTTTCCATCACTCGGATAACCGTTCGGATGATCGATCGGAAATAACGAGAAGAAAATGAAATAGAACGAGAAATAGGCGAATTGATACGTAAAGATCGAAGCCTCGAAGACACCCGCATAAATCAAACCGTTTACGATCAGGATACTCGCCAGATTGAAGATGGCTCCACCGGCGTAAACCATGATGTTCGTGAACTTATTTTCATGACGAAGCGCCTCGTACTGACACCAACCGTCCCAGAAATAAACGCGGTTCAAGCGGATAGGGCCGACGCGTAACAAGGATTTTCCCGATCCGATATTGATTTCCATGTTCCCGCCAAACAGACGTGCAAAAAAGTAATGACCCATCTCATGAATTAACGTGACGATTGGTAAAAGTAAAAAAAACGAGAAGAAAAATTTCCAGATATCATTGAAGCCAAACATATGATACATCCTTTCAAAAAAACCAGCACTCTAAATACTACTTATAGTATGTTCCCGGAAGTTATGAATTAAAACAGTAAACTTAAAAATTCATTAAGTCATTCTGATGACACCGCAACACGACTGTCACGTCATGCACTACGGCTAACTCAAAAAAGAATCGGAGTCCACATCAGTGAACTCCGATTCTTCCAAGCGTCTTGTACATCATTTATTATTTTTGCGTCGTTTGTTCGCTGCATAGAGCAAACCAAGAATCGTCAGTGCGGCACCGCCTGCTACTGCATATTTCTTATAGTCTGCTTTTCGTTCGGCAATCACCGTCGTCGATAAGGCTTTGACGACAAGTTGTTTTTCTTCGTGTAAACGGGGGGCGTGGATTTTTACGACCCCTTCTTCGACGAGAATTTCGAACTCGCCGCTCGGTAACTCGATTGTCATATCATGGTCCGTCGCATTGTGATATACCCGCTGACGCTCCACATATCCTTCGTACGTCCGCTTCAATTCATACGCAATGATACCTTCCCCTTCTTCAAGAAAGCGGAGATGTTTCCGAATCATTGCTGTATTTTCCAGACGGAACATCGGATACTGGCGCCGCAGGGCAATCAATCCTTTGACATATTCGACGCCGGAACGGAATTGTTCCGCGCGCTCATAATCCAATTGATTCACGACTTCTCCGGAATTAAAACTGTCCCGGATCCCGTTTTTCGTCCGGAAAAACTCCTGACCTGCATGTAAAAACGGAATACCTTGGCCGGTTAAGATAATCGCATTCGCCAGCATTTGCCGCTTTCGACGGATTTCATCCGTATCTTCCGGTCGTGATACGGCCAATTTGTCCCAAATCGTTAAATCATCATGGGCTTCAACGTACGAAACGACCTGATTCGGTTCATCCGCAAAGCCTTGTGAAGAGACGTTTCCTGCGATTCCCCGTTTGACTTCATTCGTCCGCTCGAAAGCCCCACTGATGAATCCCCGGTCAGCCGGTGTCTGAACGTCACCTTTGACACCGTCACGTAATCCGTTGTTGAAATGAGCGATTCCCGGCATCTGCGGCGCATTAAAATAGTTCGCCTTTTGATCGGCTGCGAGTGGTGTGTCAAGATCCCACCCTTCCCCGATAATCAAAATCGACGGGTCAATCCGGTCAAGGGCATGACGAACCTGATTCATCGTTTCGACGTCATGTAAGCCCATCAAGTCAAACCGGAATCCGTCCAGATGATACTCTTTCGCCCAATAGGTCACACAATCAAGAATGAATTTCCGCATCATAAAGCGTTCTGATGCTGTGTCGTTCCCGCAGAAACTTCCGTTTGAAAGTGTTCCGTCCGCTGTCTGTCGGAAAAAGTAACCCGGGACGAATTGACCGATTGGTGCTGTTTCCGCATCATGGACATGATTAAAAACAACGTCCATTACAACGCGAATGCCTCGATCGTGTAGAGCTTGAATCAAGGCTTTTAATTCTCGGATCCGCGCTGCCGGATCATCCGGGTTCGACGAATAAGAACCTTCCGGCGCAAAGTAATTGACGGGATCATATCCCCAGTTGTAGTTATCCGGATCATTTGGTGCCACCTCATTGACTGAACCGAAATCATAGATCGGAAGCAGTTGGACATGCGTCACACCTAGGTCCGTCAAATAATCAAGGCCCGTCAATCCGCCTGCCGGTGTCCGTGTTCCCCCTTCCGTTAATCCGCGGAATGTGCCCCGCTCGATGACCCCACTCGCCGAATGGCTCGTCGCGTCCCGAACATGCAATTCATAGATGACCGCGTCTTGTGACGAGTGGAACAGAGGACGTTCCTCAATCCAACGTTCCGGGTGAATCGCCGACGGATCGATTAATGCCCCCCGTTTCCCGTTCGTCCCGACTGCTTTCGCATACGGATCGACCGCTTCGACCTTCTGTCCGTTGATGCTGGCTTGAAACGTATAAAAGTAACCTTCATACACAGCGCGATCCAGTTCGACGACGAATGTCCCCTGCTGATCTGCCGTCAATTCAAGTTCTTCAACTTTCCTTGCCCGCAATGTCCGGTACAAACGAATTACGACACGTTCCGCCGTCGGTGCCCATAAACGGACACGTATCGTATGCTCATCAAACGTCGCTCCTAAATCCGATCCTTTATAGGCATAGCGCTCATCCAACTCTTCCGGTGTGAGCGTCAACATATCTGCTGTTTGTTTCAAAGCCATGCACCCCTTTCATTTCATGGTTTTCATTATAACAAAATTTCATCCGGATGAACGATTCGACTCTCTTCCTTGCTTTTTCTTTACCGAAAATTCAACCTGAAGTCAAAGCATTTCCGGGCAAATATGCTAAAATGGTTGTGGAACGAAAGGGGAGATTCTTATGGCAGCAAAAGACAATTCATTTGATATCGTGTCACAAATCAACATCGAAGAAGTTAAAAACGCGATGCAGGTTGCATTAAAGGAAATTACGAACCGCTTTGATTTCAAAGGATCAAAAAGCGACATGAAACTCGAGAAAGAAGATTTGATTCTGATCTCAGATGACGACTTCAAACTCGATCAAGTCAAAGATGTCCTGACAGCTAAACTCATCAAACGGGAAGTCCCGACGAAAAACCTGCAATACGAAAAAGTCGAGCAGGCAGCCGGAAATACGGTCCGTCAACGCGTTATTCTCAAAAGCGGAATCGATCGTGATGATGCTAAAAAAATCAATAACGCCGTCAAGGAATCAAAACTCAAGGTGAAAACTCAGATTCAAGACGATCAAATCCGTGTTACGGGAAAATCGCGCGATGACTTACAGCAAGTTATGCAAATCGTCCGTGAGTTGCCGTTATCGGTCGACGTCCAGTTCATTAATTTCCGTTAAGCATAAAAAAATCCCTTCCTCCAACCGGAGCAAGGGATTTTTTATACTTATTGAGCGGTATATCCGCCGTCAAGAACGACGGCTTGACCGGTGACACCGGCTGCTTTGTCACTTGCGAGGAAGATCGCGTAGTCGGCAATCTCTTTGACTTGCAGTAAACGATGTTGCGGAACGAGCGGGTAGATGACTTCTTCGAGTACCCGGTCGAGCGGCACATTCCGTGTTTCGGCAAGCGAAGACAATTGTTTTTGGACAAGCGGTGTATCAACATAACCCGGACAAATCGCATTGACGGTAATACCGGACGTTGCCCCTTCCAGTGCGGCAACTTTCGTCAAACCGATGACGCCGTGTTTTGCACTGTTGTAAGCGGCTTTACCGGCAAATCCGATTAAACCATTAATGGATGACATGTTTAAGATACGACCGAATCCTTGTTTTTTCATGATCGGGAACACGTATTTCGTATAGAGGAACGGTGCCCGCAACATGATGCTTTGAAGTAAATCAAATTTTTCAGTCGAGAACTCTTCGATCGGTGAAACATGTTGCATGCCGGCATTGTTGATGACGATATCGATCCGTCCGTAGTGACTCATCGTTTGTTCAATGCTTGACTGAATCGCCGCTTCGCTTGTGACGTCCCCTGCGACAGCAAAGGCTTCGAATCCTTTACTTTGAAGTGTTTCCGCCGCCTGTTTGGCTGCATTCTCCTGTAAATCGACAATGACGACTTTTGCACCTTCCTGTGCAAATTCTTCCGCAATTTCGAGACCGATTCCGCTTGCTGCTCCGGTAATCAATGCGACTTTTCCTTCAAGTTGTTTCATCTTCATCTACTCCTCTTTACTCGTTTGTTTCTTTTACTGTACGCTTAGGCAATGAATAATAAAAATGAATACTTGTTATGATAGATATAACGAAAACGAATAGGAGTGAATCAGATGGATTTTCGCCAGTTGGAATATTTTACGGAAGTCGCCCGCTTCAAAAGCTTTACAAAGGCAGCGGATCACCTGCATGTCACTCAGCCGACCCTCAGTAAGATGGTCCGCCATTTAGAAGAAGAATTGGATATCGAACTGTTTGATCGGAGTAAACGGCAAATCGTCTTAACGGATGCCGGGGAAACTTTACTTGTCGAAGGCGAAAAAATCCTGAATCAGCTTGCCGATCTGCCGTCCCATCTCTATGACGTCATGCACTTGACGAAAGGGACAATCCGGATCGGTGTTCCGCCTTTAATCGGTTCCTTGTTTTTCCCGCGTCTGCTCCGTTTGTTCCGTGAAAGGTATCCGATGGTGACAATCGAGATTACGGAAGCCGGTGGACACGCGCTTGAAAAGGCCGTCGTTGCCGGAGAAGTCGATTTAATCGCGACTGTCTTTCCGGCTGATGAACATTTGACGGTCTATCCCTTCATTGAAGAGGAGCTGCATCTGTTTTTACCGGAGCATCATCCTCTCGCGGATCAGCCGTCCATTGCCTTGGAAGATGTCGCCGAGATGCCGTTCGTTCTGTTTAATGAAACCTTCTCACTTCACGACGTCGTTTTACAGGCCTGTGAGACAGCAGAGTTCCGCCCGTCCGTCGCTCATGTCAGTTCGCAATGGGACTTTTTGTGCCTGCTTGTCGCGGAAGGAAATGCCGTGACTGTTCTTCCGCGGTCTTTGGCACAGCAAATGACGATCAAAGGTGTGAAGACCATTCCGCTCGATGTCCGTGTCCCGTGGCAAATCGGTGTCGCTGTCCCGACCGGACGCTATCAGTCTTATGTGACACGTGAATGGATCCGCTTCATTCAAGAAAATCATTCTTAAAATGAATGACACATATAAAAACCATGTATTTGTAGCATGAGTATTCTTCCTTTAAGATAAACCGTATCGTTCATAATAGAAAGGAAGTTATTCATCATGGCTACACACTTAAACAATCGACACGAAGTAGGACTTAAAAAATTAAACGAATTTACCGATACGAATTCTGCGCAATCAACACACGAAAAAATCGCCGAATCGTTAAAAGATATCGCTCCGGCAGTCGGTGAATGGATCACCGATTTTGCTTACGGGGAAGTCTACAGCCGCAACGGACTCGTCAATCGCGACCGCGCGATCGTCACGATCGCAACACTTGTCACCCAAGGAACTGAACCGCAACTCGCGCTTCATATCAATACCGGATTAACGGCCGGATTAACAGGCAATGAAATCGTTGAAGCCATCATGCACCTTGTTCCTTATACCGGCTTCCCGCGTGTCCTTAACGCACTCGAAGTCGCAAAAGTTGTTTTTGCTGAACGTGGTGTGACCGTCGATCCAGCTTAATGAAAAACAGGATGAGCGGCAGCAGGTGCAGGGTATACTCTTAAGTACAAGGGAGCGATGCCACATGCAGTATGCACTCATCACGGATCTGCACAGTTCATTATCCGATACACGTGCTGTGTTGACAGCTATTCAACGGACGGCTCCGCAAGCAATTGTTTTTTCGCTCGGAGACGTCCACGAATGTCATGTCGGAAAAAAGCGGGCCAAGCGGTATACGTTTGAAGAAATCGAACAAGTCGTGACGCTTGATCCGGATTTTTTGAAGCTGCTGTTTTTTGATACGTTGCTCGGAAATCAGGAAGAACGGTTGTTTTCATTGATTCCGACAGGCGTATCCCATTATCTCGATCAGCTGCGCTCATCGGATCGGACAAAACAAACGGATTCTGCTTTGTTCATTCACGGTGACCAATTGAAATGGAGTTATGATTTGACACCCGACACCTCTTCTTATCCGGACCGGCTCTTATTTTTCGGCCACAGTCATGTACGCGGATTGTTTAAAGAGGGCAAACGGTTAACCGTTCATCATGATATTCCGATTTCGATCAAACGCGGCCGTTACGCCGTCAACGTCGGACCGGTTCTTGTCGAACGGGAATGGTTGCTGTACGATACGACGACCGAAACCATCACGTTTTATCAAGCCAAATGACTGCCTGACATGAAAAAAATCCCCCGCTTCTTCACAATTCGTGAAGGAACGGGGGATTTTGAGTTATCCACTGTTACAGATAACGGACAAGAGAAGCACGAACTAAATCCACTTGTGTGAATTCTGTCTTATCGGCAAACTGGTTGACGACATGACGGACTTCACCTTGACGACGGACGAAGCTCGTCGGAACCGGTGTTTTCCGGACCAGTTGTTCATATAACGTCGTCAACTGATGATCGTCGATGACCGTCGTCATCTGATCAAGGAATAACAGGACATGGAGACGGTTCAAATAGTCCCACGGCTTGTCTTCCGAACGAAATTCATTGCGGGCCAACCATTTCTTCAAACCGATCGCATCAATCTGGTTCAATGTCTCTTTTGTACGGGGTGCTTTCCATAACGCCAGCAACTCACCGAGTTTTTTGCGCGTCTGCTTTTTCGTCATGAAGAACTCGAAGTTGGTCTTCGTATCGAGTGCGTCCCCGCTGATTGGAGCAATTTGATCAGCTCCTGGTGCTGTCACGAAATCGAATACGAAATCAACTGATTCGCCCGGAAGCCATGCGGCGACTTTTCCGTGAAAGTCAGCAATAAAAGCGATTGATGCAGCTAAGTCTTCCTGGTTCATTTGTGTAGATGCGTGCTGTAACCGTTCCATTGTCTCTTTGTTCATATGATAACCCCATCTTTAATCTGATTTATTTTACATTTCTTCCGGAGCGCCGACGCCAAGCAGGCGTAATCCTTCCGTCAATACAATCGTAACCGATTTTACGAGTGCGAGGCGAGATTGTTTTTCCGCATCGTCTTCAAGGACACGAACTTGTCCGTAGTATTTATTGAAGCTTTGAGCCAGATCAAGGACATAACGGCTGATGATCGACGGTTCGCGGCGTGTAAACGCCCGGTCAATGACAGCCGAGAACTGGTTCAGCATCGATACGACACCCCATGAGTAATCGTCCGCACTTCCGTTAAACGCTGATCCATCATAAGCACCTTTACGAAGCAGTGAATTTGCCCGTGCATTCGTATATTGGACGTATGGACCGGTTTCTCCTTCAAATTTCAACATCTGCTCGAGATCAAACTCAATGTTGTTCATGCGTTCATTTTTTAAATCATGGAAAATGACGGCGCCGACACCGACTTCTCGTGCTGTCTGTTCTGCATTGGCAAGGTTCGGATTTTTTTCAGCGATGTTTTGTTTGGCAACGTTGATTGCATCTTGAAGCACTTCTTCAAGCAGGACAATGCGCCCTTTACGTGTCGACATCTTTTTCCCGTCTTTCATGATTAAACCAAACGGAACATGGTGCATGCCGTCAACATTTTCAAATCCGAGTTTCTTCAGGACAGCAAACAGCTGTTTGAAGTGAAGGGCTTGTTCGCCGCCCACAACATAAAACGCCTGTTCGAAGCCGTAAGTCTCAAGACGATACACGGCAGCCGCCAAATCACGTGTCGCATACAGTGTCGCACCGTCTTTTTTCTTGATCAGGGCAGGAGGCATGCCTTCTGCTTCAAGGTCGACGACCATTGCGCCTTCCGATTCGACGAGCAAATCTTTTTCTTCCAATAAGTCGATGACGTGTTGCATCTTATCATTATAGAAGGCTTCTCCGTTTAAGCTGTCAAAGCTGACACCAAGCATTTCATATACACGGCTGAACTCGACGAGTGAGACTTCACGGAACCATGTCCAAAGTGCCGTCGCCTGTTCGTCGCCCTGCTCGAGTTTCTTGAACCAGGCCCGACCTTCGTCTTCTAAGCCTGGGTTTTCTTCCGCTTCTTCGTGGAAACGAACGTACAGTTTCAACAATTCTTTGATCGGCTCCGAGCGGACATCTTCTTCTTTGCCCCACATATTGTAGGCGACCATCAATTTACCGAACTGTGTTCCCCAGTCTCCTAAATGGTTGATGCCGACGACCTCATATCCTTTTTTCCGTGAGATCTGGTTCAACGCATTGCCGATGACCGTCGAACGCAAATGTCCCATCGAGAATGGTTTTGCAATGTTCGGAGAAGAGAAATCCGTGACGATCGTTTTGCCGTTCGGCTCGCTTGATCCGTACGCCTGTTGTTCTTCTAAGACACGTTTGATGATTTCACGCGAAACCACTTCCCGGTTCAGGAAGACGTTTACGTACGGTCCGGCTGCCTGGACGTTTGAAAACAGCGGGTTGTCGATTTTTTCAGCCAGTTCCGTCGCAATCATCATCGGTGCTTTGCGGAAGGCTTTTGCGAGTTGGAAACACGGGAAAGCCAGGTCTCCGTGATCCTCGTGCTTCGGCTGTTCAATCAGCTGTTCAATCTCTTCTTGTGACAGGGCGTCACCGATCACATCGTGTAATACTTGGGCATACTGTTGCTTGTAACTCATTTTATTTCCTCCAAACAGTTATTTTTTCCAATAAAAAACGCCCTTTGCGCTACACGCAAAGAGACGGAATGACCGCGGTACCACTCTTCTTGGTGTCGACGGTACGACACCCACTTTAACGGGGATAACGGGGTTCCCCCGGCTAGGCCTGATCACATGGATTCGGATAGCATCTCGGAAGTGCGTTTCACGATGGTCTAATCTGTTCAGGCTTCCACCATTCCCTGATTCGCTGGTCGATTACATCCTATCGTTACTTTCTTCGTCATCGATTGTCTGATATCTTTCACATTATACGCAATTCACCCCATTCTCTCAACCTTATTTTTTTGTAAATCCCTTATCATAATTTCCACAAAACGGGTATAAGTAGGTAAGGACTGTTAAAGGAGGGGGACGCACCATGGTCTACTATCAAAAAGTGGCACGAAACAGTTGGCTCGTCTTGTGTCTCGTCGCCTGTTTGCTTACCTTCACTTTACTTACGCATCCGACACTCATTGACTTCCCACTCTCACTTGGCAATGCCGCCTACCTTCTCGCACTCATCATCCTGTTTCAGTTCGACAACATCCGGCGGGGAGGCATTTATTATACGTTCCAGGAAGGGATCATCTTATTCATCTTCCTTAATTACGGACTAGGGCCGTCTATCCTTCTCAGTCAGATTGGTATCATCATTTTTCAATATTTTTCTCATAAAAAAGAAATTCGCCGTCAGCGCTTTTTATACTTGTATCCAATCAACGTTCTGTTTGATTTGGTTTACCTCGCCTGTCCGTCCCTTGTCTATTTAGCACTCGGTGGACCGATCGGGACCGATTTTACTTACTCGAAAGCGCTCCTTCCGCTTCTCGGATATTTAACGACCGTCATGATCGCTTCCTATCTCCAGTGCCGGTTCGTCAACCGGATCCTCTATTTAAAATATGATTGGGTCCGCCTTGTCCGCCTGCAGACGCTGGTCTACGGCATCAGTATCTTATGTGCTCTGCTCGGAATCTGGTTTTACGATGAGAATCCGCTCATCGCCGCGTCTGTCTCGACACTGATTTTATTTTTATTCAAACGTTTGCTCCAACAGCGCGGGGAGACGATTGAAGCGAATGAGAAAGCCAAACGGTTTGATGACGCAAAAGAACATCTGCTGATTTCCCGGTTTGAACAAGAAACGATTGATTCCTTATTACGCGACTTGCCGCACCTGATTGATTTCTCAGAAGGATGGATCTCGATTCAGCAACAGCGTAAGCAAACGATCTACAATATACGAACGAAGACAATTATTGACGTGTTGCCTCTACTCCATTCCCTGTCGGCCGAACAGTTGCATACACCGATCATCCACGGTCTTCGATGCGATTGGGGCTCGGATATTCAAATCGATTTACCCGTTGACCGTCATTCAATGATTGCCATTCCGTCGATTACGAACGAAGATGTCGATGTATCGATTGTTCTGTTCCATCAGATTGCCGATGCCTATGATGCGACAAGTGCAGATGAACTTTCGCGTTTGTTACGCATTTTTTGCCGGGTGTTGCACCGTTCACGGGAAACGTATCAACTGTACGCCGAAAGTCGGACGGATGCCTTGACGGAGCTCGCCAACAGCCGTGCTTTTTACGAGGAAGGGGCGCAACAGTTTGCCTCCGACCGTTATCCGTTGTCGATTGTTTTATTTGATATTGATCACTTTAAGTATGTCAACGATACGTATGGGCATAAGGTCGGTGACCTCGTCCTGCATGAACTCGGTCGCAGAATCCGGTCCGTCCAACAGAAAAAGCAAAATGTCTTCGCAGCACGGTACGGCGGGGAGGAATTTGTCCTGTTACTTCATCAGTCTCCACAGAACCAGGCCATCGATGTCGCAGAAGAGGTCCGGCATGCTGTCCTGGATCGACCGTTCGTCGTCGACGGACATCGTTTATCCATCACCATCAGCCTCGGCGTCGATACCGTCGAATATCGGTCGGAACGATCGTTTGAAGAATCGCTTCGTCAAGCGGATCATGCCCTTTATGTCGGCGGCAAACACAACGGTCGCAATTGTACTGCTCATTACGCTAATCTTTGAAAGGTCGTGACTATCTTGTCGATTACTGAAATTGAACGACTGGTTCCTACACTTGAAACGCCCCGAACCATCCGGATTTATCGTCCGACTGAACTCCCGGCCGATGAAGCACTTCCGGTCATCTATATGCACGATGGACAAAATGTATTCAGTGGTGAAACCGCCTCTTTCGGAAAAGGCTGGGAAGTCCATCATGCTTTACACACCGTTCAGTTACACGCGATGATCGTCGCCATCGACAGCCCGGATGACGGGATGGACCGGTACGATGAATACGCACCCTGGACGGATGAAGCCCTTTTGATGCGCACTGCGTATCCGTCTCATCGCAAGATGATCGGCGGTAACGGAAAACAATACATGCACTGGATCGTCCATGAATTAAAACCGTACATCGATGCGCAGTATGCGACGATTCCGACGGATACGACCATGATCGGCAGTTCCATGGGAGGTGTCATTTCACTGTACGGCCTGTTTGCTTATCCGGAAGTCTTCACACGTGTCGCCGCTTTATCGACGGCCGGTTGGGCAAATTTTTCTTCTTTACTGGAATTCATCGAGCGCAGTCCGGGTTTATCAGAGGATCATCGTTGTTATATGGATGTCGGTACGAAGGAAGTCAGCGGACCGATGACAGAAAATGACTACCTGCATACGAACGAAGTTTTGGCGAAAGCGGTGCAGAAAAAAGTTCAGCAAGCGGCTTATGAAGTCATTCCGGGTGCCGTCCATCATGAGACCGAATGGGCAAAACGGATGCCGGATATTCTCCGTTTCTTATTTTCATCCTAAAAAAACAGGCTGACAAAATCCGGAACCCGGATTTTGTCAGCCTGTTTTATTTATACGCCGTCACTTTACCAATTCTTCCATCTGCTCTTTCACATAACGGTTGCGCGGGTGTTCCCGGCATTCGTCTGAACAAGAACGCATGACTTTCGGTTCACACTCTTCACAGCAGAAGTGTTGACGATTACATTCCGGGTTTGCACAATTCACGTAACGTGTTTCGTCTTTCCCGCAGTAATAGCATGTCGAGACGACGGTGGGATTCACTTCGTTAACCGGTACTTGGATGCGTTCGTCGAACACATACAATTCCCCTTCCCAGTCTTCTCCGCGTGTCGCTTCATCTTTTCCGTACATGACGACGCCGCCTTTAAGGTGGAAGATGTCGTCACTGTTTTGACGTTTACGGAAATACGCTGTGAATTTTTCACAACGAACACCACCCGTGCAGTACGTCAGGACTTTTTTCCCTTCAAACAAGTGTTCATTTTCATCGAGCCATTGCGGAAATTCACGTGACGCATCGACATCGACCTTGACGGCATTTTTAAAATGACCGAGATCGTATTCGTAGTTGTTCCGAACATCGAGAATGACGACATCTTCATTTTGCATCATGTTTTTCCATTCGGCCGGTTCAAGATACGCAGCATGTTCTTCCGGAACATTGAACTCGTCTTCAAAACGCCATGTGACAAGTTCACTTTTATAACGAACGAAGATTTTTTTGAAGGCATGTTCGTCGACCTCATCGATTTTAAATTCGATGTCACTAAATCGTGGATCGGCAAGCAGGTCTTGCATGTATTGATCGGTTTGTTCGACTGTTCCGGATAAAGTACCGTTGATTCCTTCCGGAGCAATCAAGATTCTTCCTTTGATGCCGAGCTCTTTGCAATAAGCAAGGTGCTCTTTTGTTAATTGTTCCGCATTGTCGATCGGAACATACTTATAAAATAATAGTACGCGATAAGGTTTCATAATCCTCATTGGCCCCCATGTCAGTTTTTTGCAGTAAAACGAACGTTGGCGAACGAAGCGTCATAGCTATAAGCTAGCTGGGAACGCCTGCAAAACGCACCCATTTAAGTATAATACCAACTTCATTTGAAATGCACAATTGCTAGTTTCAGAAGAAGCTCCGGACAAACTTTCTCCCTTTCTGGCGGGGAAAGAGTTAAAATAGAAATTAGCAGTTTATATTGTAAGGAGGATTCCGAATGCTCCAAACCGTCCGTCAGTGGATTGAACAGATGATTACGTTTCTCCAGGATCTTCCGGGTGGTGCTGCGACCGGATTGATTGCACCCTTTTTGGAATCACTTTTTCCGTTCCTCCCGCTTGTTCTGATCATTTCCGCCAACGCCGCCACTTATGGATTTTGGATGGGTGTGCTCGTCTCTTGGGTCGGGAGTATGCTCGGCTCACTTGTCGTCTTTGCCTGTATCCGTTATTTATTCCGCCGCCCCGTCACGAGGTGGCTTGAACAACATAAAGCCGCCCAGCAGTGGATTGAACGGGTTCGCCATATGAGTCCGATTTCGCTCGGGTTTTTCTTCTCCCTTCCGTTCATGCCGGCATTCATCATTACAGCCATCTCCGCCATGATTCAACTGTCGCTTCGGACGTATTTGATCGCTGCCGGAGCAGGACGACTGATTGTCGTCATCATCTTCTCCTTAATCGGTAAAGAATGGTCGACGTTTTTGGAACGGCCGATCCGGCTTGTTTTTTTGTTTCTGATTTTACTCGCCATCTGGGGTGTCAGTCGCGGTGTCGAAGAAATCATCAAACGCCGTGCCTTGGCACGACGTTCAAAGTCACTACGTGAGCTTGAACAAGAAATCGAGCACAATAACAAATGATTCATCTTAAAAGAGGCTGGGACATAACTAGCTGGCTTTTAAAGAAAATAAGGGATTGCCATCGTCACGATGTGCAATCCCTTATTTTTTTCATCACCTCTTGTTAAAATGCCCCTCGGGCAATACTTTGGGTGAG
>Ga0308158_10000535_pt1 | contig 57981 bp, 58 predicted proteins | sample PhyBR2_FD_201038 | JGI IMG/M metagenome (GOLD analysis project Ga0308158, IMG submission 201038) | Phyllosphere microbial communities from UC Gill Tract Community Farm, Albany, California, United States - DLSLB.R2 | ecosystem: Host-associated > Plants > Phyllosphere > Unclassified | place: USA... | reverse complement strand
GTACCCCGCTACACATGGGTATCCTTACGGGTTGACCCGTTGGGGGAAATCCCCGCGCACGGGGCTTGCGACGAAAGGCGGCAAGCGCGCGACAAGATGCGAAACCTTTAGTTCCTCCCCTGCAAGGGGAGGTGGCGCGCGTAGCGCGTCGGAGGGGTGTCGCCCTATCGAGAGCGGGACACCCCTCCGTCAGGGCTGCGCCCTGCCACCTCCCCTTGCAGGGGAGGAATTAGAGAAGGTCAGGGAATCAGGATCGTGTCGACCGCCTCATCCAGAGTCTCGGGATAATCGAGCGTATAGTGCAGTCCCCGGCTTTCCTTGCGGTGGAGCGCGCAGCGGACGATCAGCTCGGCGGTCTGGAGCAGGTTGCGCAGCTCGATCAGGTCGGGCGTGACGCGGAAATGGCCGTAATAGTCGTTCACCTCGTCGGTCAGCATCCGGATGCGGTGCTGCGCGCGTTCCAGCCGCTTGGTGGTGCGCACGATGCCGACATAATTCCACATGAAGCGGCGGATTTCGGTCCAGTTCTGCTTGATGACCACCTCTTCGTCCGAATCTGTGACGCGGCTTTCGTCCCAGGGGCGGATGGCGGGCGGCGGGGGGAGGTCGTCCCAGTGCTGCGCAATATGGTTCGCGCAGGCCTCGCCATAGACGAAGCATTCGAGCAGCGAGTTGGACGCCAGCCGGTTCGCGCCGTGCAGGCCCGACTGGGTGACTTCGCCCGCCGCATACAGGCCGGGCAGGTCGGTGCGCCCGTCGCGGTCCACGATGACGCCGCCACAGGTGTAATGCTGCGCGGGCACCACCGGGATCGGCTGCACCGTCATGTCGATGCCCAGGCTCAGCAGCTTTTCGTGGATATTGGGGAAATGCTCGCGAACGAAGGCGGGCGGCTGATGGCTGATGTCGAGATGGACGTAATCCAGGCCCAGTCGCTTGATCTCATGGTCGATCGCGCGTGCCACGATGTCGCGCGGGGCGAGTTCGGCGCGGGGGTCGAGATCGGGCATGAAGCGGTGGCCGGTCTCGGGGATTTTCAGATGCCCGCCTTCGCCGCGAACCGCCTCGGTAATCAGGAAATTCTTGACCTGGGTGTTGTAAAGGCAGGTCGGGTGGAACTGCATGAATTCCATGTTGGAGACGCGCGCACCCGCCCGCCAGGCCATGGCGATGCCGTCGCCGGTCGCCCCCTTGGGCGCGGTCGAGAATTGATAGGTGCGGCCCGCCCCGCCCGTCGCCAGGATCGTCGCGCGCGCGCGGTGCAGCACTACGCGGCCCGTCCGCCGGTCGACGGCATAGATGCCCCAGACATGGCCCGCGCCCGAATAGCGCATCTCGTGGCGGCTGGTCGCCAGGTCGATCGCAACCTGATCGGGCACCATGGTGATGTTGGGATGCGCGTCCGCCGCCTTCAGTAGCGCGTCGAGCACCGCCCAACCCGTCGCGTCGGCGACATGCACGATGCGGCGATGCGAATGGCCGCCCTCGCGCGTCAGGTGGAGCATATTGCCTTCGGTCGCGAAGGGGACGCCGAGCTTTTGCAACCGCTCGATCGCGGCGGGGGCGTTCTCGACGACGAACTCGACGGTGGCGCGGTCGTTCAGCCCTGCGCCCGCGACCATCGTATCCTCGATATGGCTGTCGAACGTGTCGCCGGGTTCCAGCACGGCGGCGATGCCCCCCTGCGCCCAGGCGGTCGAGCCTTCGTTCAGCTTGCCCTTGGCCAGCACCGTGACCTTGAAACGGTCGGCCAGGTTCAGCGCGGCGGTCAGCCCGGCCGCGCCCGATCCGACGATCAGGATATCGGATTCGGTCATGCGCGGGCTCCTTCTGGCGCGGATCGGGGTTGCATGGCGGTCCTGTGGCACGGACGGCGGGCGGGGGACAGAGGATAAGCGGCTTGCGGGCAGCGGAGGGCCTTCCCACCTTTTATCCATGACGCTGGCCCGGCCCGATTGGCGCGACCGTCTGCGCGCAGCCATTCCCACGGCGCTGATCGTGGGGGGCATGGGCTATGCACTGGTCGTCGGGCTGGGCTTTGCCCCGACCCTGCCGATCCCGGCCGAGGCGCTGGACAGTTTCGACGTGCGCCCGCCCGCACCGCCCCCGCCGCCCCGCATCCAGCCCAAGCGGGTCCGGACCCACCGCCCGCGCGGGGCCGCCGCCCCGCCCAATCTGCGTTCGCAGGCGACGGAGGTCGTCGCACCGCCGCCGGTGGTCGTGCTGCCGCCCGTATCGCCGGTGATCGCCGCGCCGGTCGCGGGTACGGGCGTGCAGGCCAGCCAAGGCGCGTCGGACAAGCCCGGCCCCGGCACGGGCGCGGGTGGAATCGGCAACGGCACGGGCAGCGGCGGGTCGGGCGACGGCGACGGTTATGGCGACGACACCCCGCCGCGCCGGATCAAGGGCCGCATCAAGGACTCCGACTATCCCCGCGAAGCCGCCGAGGCGGGGGTGAGCGGCAGCGTGACGGTGCGCTATTTCGTCAATGTCGACGGCCGGGTCAGCGGCTGCGTCGTGACGCGCAGCAGCGGCAATCGGGCACTGGACGAAACGACATGCAGCCTGATCGAGAAACGCTATCGCTACGACCCGTCACGCGATGCGGACGGGCGGCCGGTACGCTCGATCATCATCGTCAGCCAGGATTGGGTCCTGGGGCGCGAGCCGCCGGAGGGGCGGTAAAGGCCGATTTTTTGTTCACGCGAAGACGCGGAGGCGCGAAGAGGAGCAACCTGCCGCGCCAGCGGCCCTACGACCTCAAGCGGTTGATGAGATTCTGGCTTCGCCAAGCAGACATCCACCTCCGCGTCTTCGCGTCTCCGCGCGAACAATTCTTCTTCGTCGGTCGATCACGCCGCGACGGGAAAGCGCAGCATCCGGTCGCGCACCGGCACCAGTGCTTCGGCGGGGCGGCCGACGGCCTGGCGCAGGGCGGGGTGGTCGACGTCCAGCCCGCCGGTCAGCGCACCGAAGGCGGGCAGGATCAGCTTGTTCGCCGTGCCCACGAAACAGCGCCGGGCGACCAGCTTGCCGCGCACCCGCAGCCGCAGCTTGGGGTGGAAATGCCCCGACAGTTCGGGCCGCGTCTCGGCCGGATCGGCTTCGTGACGCAGGACGAGGCCATCGACCGCCGCTTCCTCGGTCACCGCGCCGCCGCAGCGATCGCGCAGCACCGGATCGTGATTGCCGGTAATCCAGGTCCAGGCGGTCGAGCCGGTCAGCGCCAGCAGCATCGCACGCGCGTCCGGCAACAGCCGGTCACACCCCTCCGCGTCATGGAAGCTGTCGCCCAGGCACCAGACCTCGCGCGCCCCCGTCCGCGTGACGATCGCGGTCAGTTCGGTCAGCGTGGCCAGTGAATCATAGGGCGGCAGCATCTGTCCGCCGCCCGCATACCAGCTCGCCTTTTCCAGATGCAGGTCCGCGACCAGCAACGCCCCCCGCGCGGGCCAGTAGAGCGCGCCATCGGCCAGCGCCTGGAATGCATGACCGCCGAACGAAAAGGGAACCATTTCACGCCCATGCGCTTGACGCCTCGCAATATCAAGCGTTTGCAAACGGTCGCCGAAAGCCCTTGCGTCAGACGCGCATAAGCGTAAAGCGCGCCGTCCTTTTTGGTACAGGGGGTTCCGGCGGGCATGACGGGGACGGCAACCGACATGAGGGGCGAGATGACGGGGCATTCGGCTCCATCGACCGAAACGGCTGACGCAGGCGTGCAACGCCATCCCGCGCTGGTGGCACTGACCATCGGCGCGATCGGTGTCGTGTTCGGCGATATCGGCACCAGCCCGCTCTACGCCTTTCGCGAGGCGCTGTCGCAATCGGCGGGGGACGGTATCGACCCCGGCGAAATCCTGGGCGTGCTCAGTCTCGCGCTCTGGTCGCTGATCCTGGTCGTGACGATCAAATATGTCGTCTTCCTGATGCGTGCCGACAATCAGGGTGAAGGGGGCGTGCTGGCGCTCGCCGCGCTGGCCCGGCGGGCGGCGGGCGCGCGTTCGCGCATCGCGCTGGTGCTGGGGGCGGCGGGGGCGTCGCTCTTCTATGGCGATGCGATCATCACGCCTGCGCTGTCCGTGCTGTCCGCGATGGAGGGCCTGCGCACCATTCCCGCCGCCGCGTCGATCTTCGACGAGGGCGTGATCCGCATGTGTACGATCGTGATCCTGGTCGGGCTGTTCTTCATCCAGTCGCGCGGCACGGCGCAGGTGTCGAAGCTGTTCGGGCCGATCTGTATCCTGTGGTTCCTCGTCATCGGGGGCCTGGGCATCTGGCATATCGCCGACGAACCCTCGATCGCGCGTGTCGTGTGGCCGGGTTATGGCGTCGGCTTTCTCGCCAGCCACGGCGTGGTCGGGCTGTTCGTGCTGGGCGCGGTGTTCCTGACCGTCACGGGGGCCGAGGCGCTGACCGCCGATATGGGCCATTTCGGGCGGCTGCCGATCCGCATCGGCTGGTTCTCGCTGGTCCTGCCCGCGCTCGCGCTCAACTATCTGGGGCAGGGAGCCTTTGCCCTTTCCGCGCTCGAACAGGCGGCGGCAAGCGGCAAGCCCTTCACCAACCAGGACTGGTTCTTCCTGATGGCGCCCGAGCCGCTTCGCCCGGCACTGATCGTGCTGGCGGGGCTGGCGACGGTCATCGCGGCGCAGGCGGTCATCACCGGCGCGTTTTCGCTGACCCAGCAGGCGATCCAGCTCGGTTTCCTGCCGCGGCTGCGCGTGCGGCAGACCTCGGCCGATTTCCAGGGGCAGATTTATCTGCCCGCGATCAACTGGCTGCTGCTGTTCGGCGTGCTGGTGCTGGTCATCCAGTTCAAGACGTCCTCGGCGATGGCGGCGGCCTATGGCATCGCGGTGACGGGCACGATGGTGGTGACGACCTGCCTCGCCTATCTGGTCGTGCGCCATCGCTGGGGCTGGTCGCGGGCACTGGCGGCGGCGGCGATCCTGCCGTTCCTGTCGCTCGACCTCGTCTTCTTCGGGGCGAACGTCTTGCGCGTGATCGAGGGCGGCTGGGTGCCGCTGCTGGTCGGGGCGGGTGTCGGCCTCGTCATCTATACCTGGGTGCGCGGGCGCGGGATCGTGTCGGCCTTTGAGAAGCGGCAGGCGATCCCGCTCGCCGATCTGGCTGCCGCGCTGGCCAAGCGTCCCCCCGAGCGGGTGCCGGGCACGGCGGTGTTCCTGACCGCCAACCCCGCCTCGGCACCGGGCGCGCTGCTCCACAATCTGAAGCATAACAAGGTGCTGCATGCGCAGAACCTGGTGATGACGATCCGCACCGCGGACCGTCCCTATGTGTCCGCCGAGCGCCGTGCGCATGTCGAGCGGCTGGACGACAATTTCGCGACCGTCACGCTGACCTATGGCTTCATGGAGAGCCCGGACGTGCCGCGCGACCTGCCGCGCGATCTGGGCGTCGAGAACAGGACGACCGGGCTGGACCCGATGAAGACCAGCTTCTTCATCGGCCGCAACACGCTGAAGCCCGAGGCGGAAAAGGGCATGCCGCTGTGGCAGGACCGGCTGTTCATGTTCCTGCAGCGCAATGCCAGCGACCCGACCGAGTTCCTGCGCATTCCGCCGGGCAAGGTGCTGGAGCTGGGCGAGCAGGTGACTGTGTGATTTATCCTTCCCGGTACGGGGAGGGGGACCGCCGCGAAGCGGTGGTGGAGGGGGATTGCGGCACGGGCTGACCTGTGTGGAAGCCCTCCTCCGTCAGGCTTCGCCTGCCACCTCCCCGGCGCGGGGAGGATCTTACAGCGTGACCTTGGGCGGCTTGGCGGCCTCGACCGCGACCAGCACCATCTTTTCCCAGATCGCGGGATCGCCCGCATCGGCCATCGCCTGGTCGGGTTCGCGCAGCGTCCGCAGCACGGCGAGCGCATCGGCCATATGGTCGCGCCACTGCGCGTCGACCAGCTTGGAGGCGGATTCGGAGTCGCCCTTGGCATTGGCGCTCAGCCGCTGGCCGCACAGCACGCGCGCGATGCGTTCGGCGGCGGGGGTGTGGGCAATATCCATGGCAACCTCTCCTGATGCGCGTGTCGTTACGCGTTCAACGCGGGAGAGGGGGGAATGGTGCCAGCATCTGCGGCTGGGCACGCCCCTCCCGTAAACGGGAGGGGATGGGGGAGGGTATGCCCCAGGCGTTGGTCTCGGTGAGACCCCTTGCCCTCCTCAAACCCAGATTCAGGTAAACGATGCCCCGCATCGTTTAGGTCATGCCGGGGGCATGACCGACCTGAAACTCGCCTGCGGGAGGGGCTTAAGAAGAAATCAGCCCTGCGCGCCGCGACCGGCACCGCCGCCGGAGCGACCCTGGCCGCCACGACCGCGACCGCCGCCGCCACCGCCGGGCGCACCACCGCCGCCGCTACGACGACGCGGCTGGCGACCCTGCGGCGCGCGCGAGTCCGTCGCGCGCGGGTGATGCGTGGCGCGGGGACGCGCCGGGTCGCGCGGGCGGTCGACACGCGGCGCGGGATCGGCGCCGATGGCCTTCACCCGCTGCGACTTGATCGTCTCGGCGCGCTTCACGAAGTCGGCCGGAAGCGGCACGACGGTGATTTTCTGCCGCGTCAGCTTCTCGATATCCTTCAGATAGGGCCGCTCATCCTCGGCGCAGAAGGCGATGGCCATGCCCGAGCGACCGGCGCGCGCGGTGCGGCCGATGCGGTGGACGTACTGCTCGGCGACATTGGGCAGCTCGAAGTTGAAGACGTGGCTGACGCCCGGAATGTCGATACCGCGCGCGGCGATGTCGGTCGCCACCAGCACGCGGGTCTGGCCCGAGCGGAACTCACCCAGCGCCCGCTCGCGCTGGCCCTGGCTCTTGTTGCCATGGATCGCGTTGGCGGCGATGCCGTTGCCCGCCAGCAGCTTCACGACCCGGTCGGCGCCATGCTTGGTGCGGGTGAAGACCAGCGCCAGCTCGATCGCGGGATCGGCGAGCAGGATGGTCAGCAGCGCCTGCTTCTCCTGCTGCGTCACGAACGTCACCGACTGGTCGACGCGCTCGGCGGTGGTCGACACCGGGGTGACGGTCACGGTCGCGGGGTTGTCGAGGAACTTGTCGGCCAGATCGCGGATCGCGGCGGGCATGGTGGCCGAGAAGAACAGCGTCTGGCGCTTGCGCGGGATCATCTTCACGATGCGGCGCAGCGCGTGGATGAAGCCCAGGTCGAGCATCTGGTCGGCCTCGTCGAGCACCAGGATCTCGATCATCGACAGGTTCAGGAAGCCCTGCTCGACGAGATCGATCAGGCGGCCCGGCGTGGCGACCAGGATGTCGACGCCGCGCGACAGGTCCTGCCGGTTCTTGTTCAGGCTGGTCCCGCCGAAGACGGTCGCGACCGCCAGCTTGGAAAACTTGGCATAGCCCTTGGCATTCTCGGCGATCTGGCTGGCCAGTTCGCGCGTGGGGGCCAGGACCAGCATCCGGCAATGGGTCGGCAGGACGCGCTTGTTCGCCTCGACCAGACGCTGGATCGAGGGGAGGACGAAGGCGGCCGTCTTGCCGGTGCCGGTCTGCGCGATGCCGAGCAGGTCGCGGCCTTCCAGCAGCGTCGGGATCGAATCGCGCTGGATCGGCGTGGGTTCGGAATAGCCCTTGGCTTCGAGCGCACGGACGAGCGGCTCGGCAAGGCCGAGTTCGGAAAAGGACATGGAATTACTTTCGATCATGGCGCGCGAGTCACGACAGGCCGCAAGCGCGGGCCGGGGTTGATGACACCCCGCGTGACAAGGGAAGCCTGAAGACAGGGTCGGGGCGGAGCCGGGACCAGATGGTCCGTTCACGCTGCGAGTGGACGCCTCGACGGGGGGGCATGTGCGCCGCGCCTTGCCAAAAGTCAAGTTTCGGGCAGGATCACCGCCAGAATGCGTGACAAGCGCGGACGGATGGTTACATCCGATACCAGTTAGCGAAGAGGAGTCCTGCATGAAACTCGCCAGTCTGAAGAACGGTCGCGACGGCAAGCTGGTCGTCGTGTCGAGCGACCTCGCCTGGTATGCAGATGCGGGGCATGTCGTGCCGACGCTGCAGGCCGCGCTCGACGATTGGGATCGGCACGCGCCCGCGCTCGCCAATCTGGCGACCGATCTGGATCATGAGGCGATTCCGAGGGCACGTTTCCACGAGCATGACGCCGCCTCGCCGCTGCCGCGCGCCTATCAATGGGCGGATGGCTCGGCTTATGTGAATCACGTCGCCTTGGTGCGCCAGGCGCGCGGGGCGGAGCTGCCCGAGAGTTTCTGGCACGATCCGCTGATGTATCAGGGCGGCTCGGACGGGTTCCTGGGGCCGCGTGATGCGATTCCGCTGGCCGATGAAAGCTGGGGCTGCGACCTGGAGGGCGAGGTCGTCGTCGTCACCGGCGATGTGCCGATGGGCGCGAGTCGCGAAGAGGCGCTGGCGGCGATCCGACTGGTCGGGCTGACCAACGACGTGTCGCTGCGCGGGCTGATCCCCGGCGAACTCGCCAAGGGGTTCGGCTTCTTCCAGTCCAAGCCCGCCTCCGCCTTCTCGCCGGTGTTCGTGACACCTGAGTCGCTGGGCGACTGGTGGCAGGACGGCAAGCTGCACCGCGTGCTGAAGGTCGATCTGAACGGCCAGCCCTTCGGTCGGGCGGACGCAGGGCAGGACATGACCTTCGACTTCGGCACGCTGATCGCCCATGCGGCGAAGACTCGCGCGCTGGGGGCGGGGACGATCATCGGGTCGGGCACCGTGTCCAACCGCGATTCGGACGGCGGGCCGGGCAAGCCGGTCGCCGAGGGCGGCGTCGGCTATAGCTGCCTGGCCGAGCTGCGCATGATCGAGACAATCCGTGGCGGCGAGCCGGTCACGCCGTTCCTCAAGAAGGGCGACACGGTGCGCATCTGGATGGAGGACGACCGCCACCATCCGATCTTCGGCGCAATCGAACAGACGGTCGGCTGATCCCGTTCCTCCCCAAGCTCGCTTGGGGAGGGGGACCATCGCGCAAGCGATGGTGGCGGGGCGGGACGGATAGGGCCATGCCCCTCCACCACCCGGCTGTCGCCGGGCGGTCCCCCTCCCCATCAGAGATGGGGAGGATTGGGCTTACCCCACCAGCGCGTCGATCGCTTCGGCCATGTCGATGTCGCGCGCCGACAGGCCGCCCGCGTCATGGGTGGTCAGCACGATGTCGACCCGGTTCCAGACGTTCGACCATTCGGGATGATGGTCCGCCTTTTCCGCCAGCAGGGCAACGCGGGTCATGAAGCCGAACGCCTCGTTGAAGTCGGCGAAGACGAAACGGCGGTTGATCGCGTCGCGCGATTCGTCCCAGTCCCATTCGGTCAGGCCGTCCAGCGCCTCGTCCCGGTCCAGCTCGCTCAGCCGTTCCACCATGATCGTCCCCTTGGCTTCTCTTGTTCTTTTGACCGGCACAGCGGTAAGACGGCGGCCATGAGCGGGCAAGACGCGATTGGTGGAGCACCCGGTCCTGAGGTGATCGAGGCGATCGCGCGGGATGCGATCGCGCGCCTGCCCGCCGCCTTTACCGCGCATCTGGGCGATGTCGTCCTGATCGTCGAGGAATTCGCCGATGACGAAACGCTGGCGGCGCTGGGGATCGACCATCCGCTCGACCTGACGGGTCTCTATCACGGGCGGCCGGTGGGCGAGAAAAGCTCGATGGATTCCGGCAGCCTGCCCGACCGCATCCATCTGTATCGCCGCGCGATCCTGGACGAATGGGTCGAGACGGGCGTGCGCCTCGACGATCTGGTGGTGCATGTGACGATCCATGAGATCGGCCATCATTTCGGCCTGTCCGACGCGGATATGCACGCGCTGGAAGATGCCGTGGACGACGCCCGCGCGTGATCCTTCACCTGTCCCAGGTCGCCTGCGCACGCGGCGGGCGGCTGCTCTTCACGCATTTGTCGCTGGCCCTGGCGGAGGGCGAGGCGACGGTCGTTACCGGCCCCAACGGCATCGGCAAGTCGAGCCTTTTGCGCCTGGCCGCCGGGCTGATCGCGCCGTTCGAGGGGCGCGTCGCGCGGACCGGGCGCATGGCGCTGATGACCGAGGATCTCGCGCTCGATACGGAGCGGCGGCTGGGTGAGGCCTTGTCCTTCTGGGCACGGCTCGACGGGCTGGCGGCGGCGGATCGGCGGGTCGCCGTGGCGCTCGATATGGTCGGGCTTGGGAAGCTCGCCGATGTGCCGGTGCGGCTGCTCTCGACCGGGCAGCGACGGCGGGCGGGACTGGCACGGGTGCTGGCGGCGCAGGCCCCGCTCTGGTTGCTCGACGAGCCGGGCAATGGACTGGACGTCCAGGGCATTGCGATGCTGGAACGGGCCATTGCGGATCACCGGCAGGCGGGCGGCGCGGTGCTGCTGACCACGCATCAGCCGCTGGCGTTGACCGACGCGCGGACACTCGCGCTGGCCGGTCACGTCCCGGCATGATCGCCGTCCTGCCCCTTGTCGCGACCCTGATCGCGCGCGACGTGCGGCGCGGCTATGCCGGGGGCGGGGCGGGGCTGGTCTGCGGCTTCTTCCTGCTGGCGGTGGTGCTGTTCCCCTTTGCGATAGGGCCTGACCGGGCGATGCTGATGCGGGTCGGTGCGGGCGCGATCTGGGTGGCGGCGCTGCTGGCTGCATTGTTGCCGGTCGAGCGACTGATCGCGCCCGATGTCGAATCGGGATGGTTCGACCAGATTCGCGTCCACGGCCTGTCGCTGCCGCTGGTAATGGCGTTGCGCATCGTCGCGCACTGGCTGGCCTTTGCGCCGCCGCTGATGCTGGCGGCGCTGGTCGCGGCCGGGCTGTTCGGGCTGGAGGCGGCGGCGCTGATGCGGGTCGAGGCGGGATTGCTGCTCGGCACGCCCGGGCTGGCGGCGCTGGCGGTGGCGACGGGCGCGCTGACGGCGGGACTGCGCGGAGCGGGCGGACTGGCCGGGTTGCTCCTGCTGCCGCTGGCGCTGCCGCTGCTGATCTTCGGGGCGGGCAGCGGGGACATGGGCGCGCTGAAGCTGCTGGCGGCGGTGTCGCTGATGCTGGTCGCGGGTGCGCCGGGACTCGCGGCGGCGGCGATCCGGTCGGTACGCGATTGAGGCCATGGGCGAGGTGATGCGGATCGCGCGGGCCTTTGACGCGGCCTCGGCCTATGACGCCCATGCCGTGGTGCAGCGGCAGGTCGCCGACTGGCTGGCCGAGCGGATCGTCGCGGTCGCCCCGCCCGCCCCGCGCGTGCTGGAAGTGGGGTGCGGGACCGGCTTTCTAACGGCGACGACCTTGTCGCGACTGGTGAGTCCCGACTGGCTCATGACCGACATCGCGCCCGCCATGCTGGCGCGGGGCCTTGCCAAGCATCCGGGCGTGCGCGGGCGGGTGATGGATGGCGAATATCCCGATCTGCCGGACGAAGCGCCATTCGACCTGATCGTCAGCAGCCTGGCCGTGCAGTGGTTCGGCGATCTGGAGGCGGGTTTGTGGCGGCTGGCGGATCTGCTCGCGCCGGGCGGCCGGATGCTGGTGACGACGCTGGTCGCGGGAACGTTTGCGGCGTGGCATGAGGCGCATCGGGCGGAAGGGTTTGCGGCGGGGAGTCCGGTCTATCCCCCGGTCGAGGCGCTGGGCTGGCCGGTCGAGACGCGGACGTTCGAGCAGCGGCACGACTCGGCGGCGGATTTCATGCGCGCGCTGCGGGCGATCGGGGCGGGGACGCCGCGCGAAGGCCATCGCCCCATCCCGCCGGGGGCGATGCGGCGGATCGCCCGGCGGTTCGAGGCGGGCGGGGCGGTGGCGACCTATGAGGTCGGGTTGATCGAGATCCTCACCCCCCGTTCAGCCTGAGCGAAGTCGAAGGCCACGCCAGATCATTGCGGCGGGGCATGTGCTTCGACTTCGCTCAGGCTGAACGGAGGTTTTTTGTTTACCGGCTCCACCGCGCCCAGATGGCCGTCGGCAGCGTCAATCCCCGCGCTTCCTCGCGCACACCGAGTTCGCCACATTCCACCTTGCCGGGCAGGTCGGCCATGACCTGGCGCATCATCTCGCCGATCGCCATCGCCGACATGCGCACGGCGTACACGGTCAGGAACAGGAAACGCGAATCACCGTCCAGCAGCTGGCGGCAATTGGCGATCAGGCCGGGCAGGTCTTCCTCCAGCCGCCAGACCTCGCCCTCCGGCCCGCGTCCATACTTGGGCGGGTCGAGCAGGATGCCGTCATAGCGCCGCCCGCGCCGCACCTCGCGCGCGACGAACTTGGCGGCGTCGTCGATGATCCAGCGCACCGGCGCATCGCCCAGGCCCGACAGCATCGCATTGCTGCGTGCCGCCTCGACCGATTTCTTGGACGCGTCGACATGGACCATCTTCGCGCCCGCCGACGCCATCGCCAGCGTGCCGACGCCGGTATAGCCGAACAGGTTCATACATTCCGGCTCGGCCAGGCCGTCGACCTGTTCGCGCATCCAGCTCCAGACGGGGGCCATGTCGGGAAAGAAGCCGAGATGGCGGAACGGCGTGTTCTGCGCGGTGAAGCGCACCTCGTTCCACTTGAGCGGCCAGCCGTCGCGCGGGACCGGTTCGTTGAAATTCCAGCGGCCGCCGCCATCCTCGTCCGAGCCGGGCACGAACTCGGCCGCCGCGCGCCAATCGGTGGTCGCGGGCGCCCACATCGCCTGCGGTTCGGGGCGGATGAAGCGGAACCGGCCATAGCGTTCGAGCTTGCGGCCATGGCCGGAGTCGACCAGCCCGTAATCCGCCCAGGGCTCGCCGATCATCGTTTCGAGTTTCATGGGAACGCGTTAGCGCAAACCATGCCCGTCGATAAAGGCCGTCACCGCATCGAAGGTGGCGGGTAGCGTGGTATAGCGTTCCTCGCGCTCGAACAGGTCGCCGACACGGCGGGGCAGCGCGGGGCGGCTGCCGGTCGCGCGTTCGACCGCATCGGTGAACTTGGCCGGGTGCGCGGTGGCCAGCGTCACCACCGGTACGTCCAGCCCGCTCTTGCGCGCGGCGGACAGGGCGATGCCGGTATGCGGGTCGAGGATCTGCCCGGCCTCGTCCGCCGCCCAGCGCATCGCGCGGCTCATGTCGTCGGCATCGACCCGCGCGCTGGTGAAGAGCGGGGCGATGGCCTGGCTCTGCGCGTTGGTCAGCCGCATCGCGCCCGACCCCTCGAACCCCTTCATCTGGCTCGCCAGCGCCGCGCCATCGCGACCGTTGGCGTCGAACAGCAGCCGCTCGAAATTCGAGCTGACCTGAATGTCCATCGAGGGGGTGGCGGTCGCCTGGACCTGTCCCTTGGAGTAATCGCCCGACGACAGCGCGCGGTGGAGGATGTCATTGACGTTGGTCGCGACGATCAGCCGCTCGACGGGCAGGCCCATGCGCGCCGCGACATAGCCAGCGAACACGTCGCCGAAATTGCCCGTCGGCACCGAGAAGGCGATGCGCTTGCCCGGCGCGCCCAGCCGGACGGCGGCGTAGAAATAATAGACGACCTGCGCCATCAACCGCGCCCAGTTGATCGAGTTGACCGCCGACAGCGTATGGCGGTCGGCAAAGGCGCGGTCGTTGAACATCGCCTTCACCAGCGCCTGGGCGTCGTCGAAATTGCCCTCGATCGCGATGTTGTGGACATTGGGGGCGAGCACCGTCGTCATCTGGCGGCGCTGAATCTCGGTCACGCGGCCCGCCGGGTGGAGCATGAAGATGTCGATATTGGCGCGCCCCGCCACCGCGTCGATTGCCGCCGAGCCGGTGTCGCCGCTGGTCGCGCCGACGATGGTCAGGCGGGTGTCGGTGCCGCGCAGGAACCGCTCGAACAGCAGGCCGAGCATCTGGAGCGCGACGTCCTTGAACGCCAGGGTGGGGCCGTGGAACAGCTCCAGCAACCACTGGTTATGGTCGAGCTGGACCAGCGGCGTGACGGCGGCGTGCGAGAAACGGCCATAGGCGGTGTCGCACAGCGCTTGAAGTTCCTCCGCCGTCAGGCTGTCGCCGACGAACGGCGCCATGATCCTCGCGGCGGTCTGCGCATAGGACAGGCCCGCCAGCCCTTCGATCTCCTCATGGGTGAGGGTCGGCCAGGTCTCGGGCACGTAAAGCCCGCCATCGCTGGCGAGACCGGCCAGGGTCGCGCCCCGGAAATCGAGGACGGGGGCGGAGCCACGGGTACTGAGATAGCGCATGATGCGCTGCGGCTTAACGGGGTGTGTTGCTGACCACAACCATTCGATTGCGCCGGATGACCGCCAAAACATAGATAATTGCGGCGATGGCGGCGAACAGGAACCATTGCACTGCGTATGCCAGGTGGTTGTTGGGTATTCCGCTGATACCGGGGCGGGGGTTCGCGTCGAGGCCGGGGACGGGGGAATCGGTGACCAGCAACATGTCCTGCGGTCGATGGTCGAAGGCCGACTGGAGCAGCGAGCGGCTGTCGGGCGCATGCGAGACATAGCCGGTCACCCGACCGCCCGGCCAATCGCTCACCGCGCGGGGATCATGCGTCGTGCCGAGCTGGACCTGCATCGACCCTTGCGGCACCGAACAGGTGGCGATCAGGCGGAATCCCGCCGCCCCGGCACCCGCGCGACGGATGGCGACGGGCGGGTGGCAATCGGCAACCGTGCGGCGAAAGAGCAGGCTGTCATCCGGGAATAGTGGAAAGGCGATGACGGGGCGCGCCGGATTGGCGGCGAGCTGCGCCAGATAGGCTTCCTTTTTGGGCAGTCGGTCGAGCAGTTGCCACAGCCCCAGCGCGATCATCGCCGCGACCGCCAGACCGACGATCAGCGTGGGGACGATGGGCAGGCGCTTCATGCGTCCGGGTCTTCGTCGGGGCGGACGACGGCGCCCTCGCGCGCCTCGTTGCGATACTCGGCCGCCATCAGCGCGCCCTTGGCGATGCGCAAGCTATAGACCACGCCGATCGCGGTCAGCGGCAGCCAGATCGCCATTTGCAGCCAGAGCGGCGGATGCAGCGTCAGCTCGACGGTGATCGCCGCGATGGTGATGATGGTGCCCAGGATCAGGGTCAGGAACGCCGCCGGGCCGTCCCCGACATTGAATCGGGTGAAATCCAGCCCGCACGCGGCGCAGCGGTCGGCAAAGGTCACGACCTGCGTCGAGAAGAGCGGTCCGGCAAACAAATGGGGCTGGCCGCAACGCGGACACAGCCCCTGAAACGCAGCCTGCGCGATGGTAGGCGGGGTAAACTCAGCCACTATGAACCGGCGCGCCCCAGCCACCCCAGACATAGACGGTGACGAACAGGAACAGCCACACCACGTCGACGAAATGCCAGTACCAGGCCGCCGCCTCGAACCCGAAATGCTGGCGGGGCGTGAAGTCGCCGCGATAGGCGCGGATCAGGCAGACGATCAGGAAGATGGTGCCTACGATGACGTGGAAACCGTGGAACCCGGTCGCCATGAAGAAGGCCGCGCCATAGTTGATGCCCTTGAAGGGGAAGGGCGCGTGCATGTATTCATAGGCCTGGATCGCGCTGAAGATCAGGCCCAGGATCACTGTCAGCCACAGGCCCTTCAGCACGCCGTCGCGGTCGCCGACGCCCAGCGCCCCCCATAGCCCCTTCTTCTCGCCGCCGCGCTGGTTGTGGATCAGCGCATGGTGTGCCCAGGTGACGGTGGTGCCGCTGGTCAGCAGGATCAGCGTGTTGAGCAAAGGCAGCTTGAAGGCGTCGATGACCTCCAGCCCCTTGGGCGGCCAGGTCGCGGCGACGGCGGCGGCACCCTCGGCCGCACGCTCGACCTGTCCGTCGACGATGCTCATCGCGGTCGGGAAGAGCGAGAAGTCGAAAAAGGCCCAGAACCAGCCGACGAAGAACATCACTTCGGATGCGATGAACAGGATCATGCCATAGCGGAAATGCAGCTGCACGACCGGGGTATGGTCGCCATGATGCGCCTCGCGCACCACGTCCGCCCACCAGCTGCCCATGCAGAACAGCACCGCCGCCAGGCCCGCCAGGAACGCCCAGCCGCCGCCCTGCACGCTGTGCATCCACATGATCGCGCCCGAGGCCATCAGCAGCGCCGACATCGAACTGGCCAGCGGCCAGGGGCTCGGCGGCAGGATATGATAGTCGTGGTTCTTCGCGCCAGCCATGATCCCGTCCCTATGTTTTTGCTATTTTGGGGACAGGCTAACCCGCTTTCTTCGCCGAATCCACCGGGTAAAATGTGTAGGACAGGGTGATGGTCTCGATGTCGCGCGCGTCGGGGTCGTTCAGGATCTTCGGGTCGATGAAGAAGATCACCGGCATCCGCGCCGTCTCGCCGGGTTTGAGCGTCTGCTGGGTGAAGCAGAAGCACTGGATCTTGGTGAAATAGCGACCCGCCTGATCGGGCGTGACGTTGAAGGTCGCGGTGCCGGTGACCGGCACCTTGGCATTGTTGGTGGCGGTGAAGAACACCATGTCGCGCGCGCCGATATCGACGGTTTCGTGCGGATTTTCGGGCTTGAAGGTCCAGGCGAGGCGCGAGGAGACGTTGGCGTCGAAATTGACCGTGATCTGGCGATGGACGCTGCCAGGGGCGCGGGCGCCGCGCTGGGTCGTGCCCTGATAACCCGTCACCTGGCAGAACATGCGGTAGAGCGGCACGCTGGCAAAGGCGAGGCCGGTCATGAACACCACGCCGAACACCGCGAACACTGCCGTCCGGGTCTGCCGCGTCAGGCGCATCAGTGCATGCCCGACCGGATCTTCGACAGGGTGATGAAGAAGATCAGCACCACGAGAAAGCCGAGCAGCAGCGCCATCGCGGTGGCGCGGGCACGCTGCTTGGCGCGAATCCGATTCGAATCGTCAGGCGTCATGCCCAACGATCCACCACCAGCGCGCCAAAGAGAAGGAAAAGATAAAGAATCGAATATTTGAACAATCGCTTTTCGGGCTTCATCATGTCTTCGGGCTGGGTATGTCGAAACGCGACGATGGCGGCATAGGCGGCGAACAGCGCGGTGCCTGCGGTCGCGATCACACCGTAGATCGACCCCGTCAGCCCCAGCGGCCAGGGCGCGACGGCGGCGATGGCCATCGGGATGGTGTACAGCCCGATCTGCGCGCGCGTCACCCGCTCGCCTGCGACCACAGGCAGCATCGGCACGCCCGCATTGGCGTAATCGGTCTTCACGAACAGCGCGAGCGCCCAGAAATGCGGCGGCGTCCACAGGAAGACGAGGCTGAACAGCAGGAAGGGCAGCAGCGCGACCTCACCCGTCGCGGCGGCCCAGCCGATCAACGGCGGAAACGCGCCTGCCGCGCCGCCGATGACGATGTTCTGTGGCGTCCGGCGCTTCAGCCAGACGGTGTAGACCAGAACGTAGAACAGGATCGAGACCGTCAGAATGCCCGCGGCGACATAATTGACCGCCAGCCCCATCAGCAGGACCGAGAAACAGGCCAGCCCCACGCCGAAATGCAACGCCGACTCGCGCGTCATGCGCCCGGCGGGCAGCGGCCGCTTGGCGGTGCGCTTCATCAGCGCGTCGAGGTCCGCCTCATACCATTGGTTGAGCGCCCCTGCTGCGCCCGCGCCCAGCGCGATGCACAGGATCGCGGTGAAGCCGATCACCGGATCGATACCGACCGGAGCTGCCAGCATCCCGCACAGTCCGGTGAACACCACCAGCGTCATCACCCGCGGCTTGGTGAGCGCCAGAAAGTCGCGCCAGTCGGCGGGAACGAAGACGGAGGAGGGAATGCTGGACATGAAGGTCCTGCATATAGGCGGTGTGGGAAGGGGGGGCAATCGAAGCGGTTGTTGCCGCGCCACATCCTCGCCCCAAACGCTCCCCCTCCCGCAAGCGGGAGGGGAGAAGAAGGGGGACTCGCCCGCCGGAAGCGCACCCTCTCCCGCAGGCGGGAGGGGGCCGGGGGGAGGGCAAGGTGTCTCACCGAGACTATCGCCCGTGGCTCTGCCCTCCCCCATCCCCTCCCGCTTGCGGGAGGGGCGTGCCAAGATCAAAGCACTAGCGTCAGCCCTGCTTCAGCGTCGCCATGTCGATGACGAAGCGATACTTCACATCGCTCTTCTGCATCCGGTCATAGGCGGTGTTGACCTCGTCCATCGCGATCATCTCGATATCGGCGGTCAGGCCGTGCTGGTGACAGAAGTCGAGCATCTCCTGCGTCTCGGCGATGCCGCCGATCAGCGAGCCCGCCAGCGAACGGCGGCGGAAGACGAGATTACCGACCGAAGGCGACGGGTGCGGCGAATCAGGGACGCCGACCAACGTCATCGTGCCGTCGCGCTTCAGCAGCATCAGGAACGCGTCGAGATTGTGCGGCGCCGCCACCGTGTTCAGGATGAAGTCGAAGCTGTTGGCATGTTCCGCCATCTGCGCCTCGTCCTTCGACACGATCAGGCCCTTGGCGCCCAGCCGCTTGGCATCCTCGGCCTTGTTGGGCGAGGTGGAGAAGACGTAAACTTCGGCGCCCATCGCGGCGGCGATCTTGACGCCCATATGGCCAAGCCCGCCCAGGCCGACGATGCCGACCTTCTGGCCCGGCCCGACCTTCCAGTGGCGCAACGGCGAATAGGTGGTGATGCCCGCGCAGAGCAGCGGCGCGACGGCGGCCAGATCGCCCTCGTCATGGTTGATCTTCAGGACGAAGCCTTCCTTGACCACGATATGGTCGGAATAGCCGCCGAAGGTATGGCCGCCCATCACGGGGTCGGGACCGTTATAGGTGCCGACGAAACCGGTCGTCTCGCAATATTGCTCCTCGCCGTCATGGCAGGACGGGCAGTGGCCGCAGCTGTCGACCATGCAGCCGACGCCGACCAGGTCGCCGACCCGGTACTTCGTGACGTCGCCGCCGACAGCGGTCACGCGGCCGACGATCTCATGCCCCGGCACGCACGGATATTGGGTGCCCGCCCATTCGCCGCGCGCGGTGTGCAGGTCGGAATGGCAGACGCCGCAATAGAGGATGTCGATCGCGACATCGTCACCCTGCGGATCGCGACGCTCGAACGAGAAGGGGGCGAGCGGCGTTTCGGCCGACTGGGCGGCATAGCCCTTGGCGGGAGTGGGCATGGAAGCTCCTTCGGGAAATTTCTGACGCGACCAACTGGTCGCGGCGCCCATATGGGTCCCGGCGGCAGCCATTACAGCCAAACTGACGCGTAAGTTTTCCGATTGGAGATGATCGGCGAATTGCCTGAAATCAATATGTCATATTGTCACACGGCTCGAATTCAGCCCATGAACCCCTGGTTCCAGGTCGAGGGATCATAGTTGCCGATATTGGGCAGCACGGTACGCAGGCCGCCGGAGTCGATCCCGAACCAGCTGGCGAGCGTCGCGGCATATTGGTCGACCGACATGGTGGGAATCAGGCGCCCCTGGCCGACATCGTCATTGGTGTTGGTGCCGACGATCGGGGCCTTGCCATAGAAACGCTGCCCGCGCACCGCGCCGCCGACGATGAAGTGCATCCCGCCCCAGCCATGATCCGACCCGTCATCGTTCGACTGGAGCGTGCGGCCGAAGTCCGATGCGGTGAAGCTGGTCACCTGATTGGCGACGCCCAGCGCATGGGTGGTGTCGTAAAAGGCCTTCATCGCCGCCGACACCTTGGACAACAGGCCGGGATGCCGCGCGACCAGATTGTCGTGCAGGTCGAACCCGCCCATCGACACGAAGAAGACCTGGCGCTTCAGCCCCAGCGTCTGGCTGACTGCAATCATCCGCGCGACCATCTTCAGCTGGTCGGCCAGATTGTTGTTCGAGGGGAAGAGCGGGAAATTGCTCGCCGGAGCACCCGCCAGCGCGCTGCTCAACTGCGCCTGTACGTCGAAGGCGCGTTTGGAGATTCGGGCATGTTCGCTCGCCATCGCAAAGCTCGATTCGGTGGTCATCAGGCTGCGCAGCGTGTCGAGCGCCGAGGACGAGCCGTAAAGCGTGCGGCTGTTGTTGAGCAGCGCGACCGGGCCGCCGGTGCCCACCGCATATTGAATCGCGGTCCGCCCGGTCAGATAGACCGCATTGCCGCTGGTGTTGATGCAGGTCAGCGCGGCCGCGCCGTTGCCATTCTGGAACACGTCGCCGATCCGTCCGCCCCAGCCGCTGGTCGCGCCTTCGGGGCTGGACGCCTGGAAGAAGCTCTGCTGGTCGTTGTGGCTGAACAGCTTGGGCGGCAGCCGGACGGTGCGGTTGTTATACTGCGTCTTGGTTGTCGGCTCAACCAGCGTGCCGACGTTCAGCGCCACCGCCATCCTGCCCGCCGCGAACAGCTGGCCCATTTCGGGCATGGCGGGCGACAGCGCATAGCTGCGCCCACCGGCCAGCGCGACGGCGGGGTTCAGGACGCTGGCGGCCAGCGCATCGCGCTGATAGCCGATATTGGCGCGCGCCGCGCGATAGGCGGCAAAGCTCGTCTCGTCATAGGGGACCAGCGTATTGGCATAGTCGTTGCCGCCATAGAGGAACACGCAGACCAGCGCCTTGTAATCCGACGCGGTGGCCGCCGCCGCCTCGCCGATCGCGGCCAGGCTGGAGACGAAGGGGGTGGCGGTCCCGGCCAAGCCGAGCAGCGCGCTGCGCTTCAGGAAGGCGCGCCTGGATTGATCGTGCATCATGCTCGTCACCGCAGGTTCAGATATTCGGGGGAGGCCATGGCTAGCAGGATGGCGATGCCGATCCGGTTGATCGGGCCGTTCGCGGCGGTCGCCGCCACGCTGTCGACCGCGCCGCGGATCGTCGTCACGGTCGAGGCCGACAATTGCCCGGCGGCGAGGACCAGATTGACCTCGTCGACCAATGCCTTGCTGTCCGCCGCCAATGTCTGGATCGCGGTGTAATCGGCCTTCACATCGCCGATGCCGTTGGCGATCAGGCCGTACATGAAGTTCACATAGCCGACGACGCTCTGTTCGTTGGTGATCTGGAACTCGGGCGCGACCAGGCCGCCGCTCGCCAGGCTGGTGCCGGGCGGGGTGTAGCCGGGGCGGTAGAAGTTGAAGACCGAGGGGCTGCGACCCTTGCTCTGCCCCAACCGGCTGGTCGCGTTGGAGGTGTCGCCGATCGCCCAGGCGTTGGAGGGGGAACTCGCCCCGAAGGCGCGCGCCCAGCCGGTCAGCCGCAGCACCGGCTCGCGCAGTTTGCCCGCATTGGCCGTGCCGGGCAGGGTCCGCGCCTCGCTGTCGAGCAGGATGGCGCGGATCACCGCCTTCATGTCGCCGCGCACGCCCTGGCCGTTGTCGGCGAAGGCGCTGGCGACGCGGTTGATATAGGCGGGGGAGGGGTTGCTGGTCACGAGCCGCTGGATCAACTGGCGCGAGACAAAGGGCGGCAGATTGGGATGCGCGAAGATCGTGTCGAGCGCGCTCCTGATCGCCGCCATGCCGCCGCCGCTGACCGTGGTGCCCAGGAAGCTCGCCGGGCCGGTCTCGTTGATCCCGGCATTCATCACCAGCGGCATCCGGTAGCGCGCGGGCGTGCTGCTGTCGCTGGTCGCCGGGGCGAGGCCGGTGAAGACGCGGGCCAGCCCCGACACATCGGCCTGATTATAGGTTTCGATCGGCTGGCCGCCATTGGTCTTGACCGAGCCATCCATGTTGAGCTGGTAGAGGCCCAGCGTGAACAGCTGCATCAACTCGCGCGCATAATTCTCATCGGGCTGCGCGCCGGTCGTGGGATTGCCCTTCCGGTTGTTGAGGAAGGTCAGGAAGCTCGCCATCGCGAAATTGGTCGTGATTGCGCCCAGCAGGTCGCGATAATTGCCGAAGGCGTTGTCGAGCAGCACGTCGACATAGGCCGCCATGCTGAACGCGCGCCAGGCATCGGTCACGCCGTCGACGCCCACCACCAATATGTCGAGCAGCGCCATGCCGATCCGCTGGCGCAGCTGATCCGGCTCGACGATCATCTGCCGCCAGAGCGTCGGGTCCAGCCCGGCCAGCGAATTGCGGTTGGCGGCGGCGTCATAGCCGCCCGCGATCATCCAGTCCCAATGGCTGATCGCGCGGGGCAGGGCGAACTGGTCGGTCAGCCAGCCGTCATAGCCGCGCGAGACGACCGTATCGATCATGGTCCGGGTCGCGCCCATCGTCGCCTGGGCGAGGAAGCGGCTGGCCTCGGTCGTGGTGGGCGAGGCGCTGACCACGACGACGGGCGTGGTCGAACCGGCGGGGCCGACCGCGCTGCCGGTGGCGCCACTGCTGGAGCCGCCCCCGCCGCCACAGGCCGCCAGTGCCAGCAGGGGCAGCATCGCGCCGCCGGTCGTCGCTGGCGAACGGCCCGCGTCCGCGTCGATGCCGGGCGCATCCGCACCCTCGCGCACGGCCGCCGTCACCGGCCCCGCACCTGTATCCCGCCCCATCATTGGATATGTACCCGCTAACCGCCCCCGCTGGGCGACCGGGGCAATTTGGCGCTGTTACGCATAACAAACCATGAAAGGTTCCGCCGCTCGTCGCATCAGCGGGGCTATTCGACCGATCCGCTCCTATCGTGACACAAGTGCAATGAAAAAGGCCCCGAAATCCTGTTTCGGGGCCTCGTTCGGATCGAGGGAATGGGGTGCGATCAGTCGATACGCGGCAGCGTCTCGAACTGGTGGTAGGGCGGCGGGCTGGACAGCGTCCATTCCAGCGTCGTCGCGCCTTCGCCCCAGGGATTGTCGCCTGCGGGCTTGCCCGCGATCAGCGACCAGATCAGGTTGATGAAGAAGATCGCCATCCCTGCGGCCATGATCTCATAGCCATGCGTCGCGACCTTGTTCCACAGCGCGAAGGCATCCGGATAATCCGGATAGCGACGCGGCATCCCCTGCAGCCCCAGGAAGTGCATCGGGAAGAACAGCAGGTTCACGCCGATGAAGAACACCCAGAAATGCAGCTGGCCGAGGAACTCATTATACATCTTCCCCGACATCTTCGGGAACCAGTAGTAAAAGCCCGCGAACAGCGCGAACACCGCGCCCAGCGACAGGACGTAGTGGAAGTGCGCGACGACATAATAGGTGTCGTGCATATAGTCGTCGATGCCGCCGTTCGCGAGCACGACGCCGGTCACGCCGCCGACGGTGAACATGAAGATGAAGCCGATCGCCCAGACCATCGGCGTCTTGAAGGTCAGCGATCCGCCCCACATGGTCGCGATCCACGAGAAGATCTTGATGCCGGTCGGCACCGCGATGATCATCGTCGCGGCGGTGAAATACATCTTGGTGTTCACGGACAGGCCGGTGGCGAACATGTGGTGCGCCCACACGACGAAGCCGACCACGCCGATCGCGACCATGGCGTACGCCATGCCGAGATAGCCGAAGACCGGCTTGCGGCTGAAGGTCGCGATTATCTGGCTGACGATGCCGAAGCCCGGCAGGATCATGATGTAGACTTCGGGGTGGCCGAAGAACCAGAACAGATGCTGGTACAGGATCGGGTCGCCGCCCCCGGCGGGATCGAAGAAGGTCGTGCCGAAGTTGCGATCGGTCAGCAACATGGTGATCGCGGCGGCCAGCACCGGCAGCGACAGCAGCAGCAGGAAGGCGGTGACCAGCACCGACCAGACGAACAGCGGCATCTTGTGCAGGGTCATGCCCGGCGCACGCATGTTGAAGATGGTGGTGATGAAGTTGATCGCGCCCAGGATCGACGACGCACCCGCCAGATGGAGCGCCAGGATCGCCATGTCGACCGACGGACCCGGCTCGCCGAAGGTCGATAGCGGGGCATAGGCGGTCCAGCCGACGCCCGCGCCCGACCCGAAGAAGGGCGAGGCGAGCAGCAGGGTGAAGGCCGGGATCAGCAACCAGAAGGACACGTTGTTCATGCGCGGGAACGCCATGTCCGGCGCGCCGATCATGATCGGCACGAACCAGTTGCCGAACCCGCCGATCATCGCGGGCATCACCATGAAGAACACCATGATCAGGCCATGTGCGGTGATGAGCACGTTCCACAGGTGCAGCGACTGGTCGAGGCTCTGCGCGCCGCCGTGCAGCATTCCTGCCCAGATCCCCAGATACTGGATGCCCGGTTCGCGCAGCTCGGCGCGCATCAGGCCGGAGATCGCGCCGCCGATGATCCCCGCCACGATCGCGAAGATCAGATAGAGAGTGCCGATGTCCTTATGGTTGGTCGACAGGAACCAGCGCGCGAAGAAGCCGGGCTTGTGATCGGCGTCATGATGCGCGTGGTGATGGTCCTCATGACCGACGAATGCCGATCCGGGGTGAAGTGCGGTGTCGGTCATGGCTTATTGTCCAGCGTTGCCGGGGCCGGCCGGATTCCCGGTGGCGCCCTGCGCGGAGGTGGGGGACTGGGCAGGTGTTGCGGCATTGTCCACCGGACCCGTGACCGCTTCGGCCGCATTGACCTGCGCGGCTTCGGAGGCCGAACCCTCGGCACCCGGCTGCGGGATGACCGCCGCCGATGGCGCGACCGAACCCGGCATCTTGCCGCCCTTCGCCGCGACCCAGGCGGCGAACTGCGCCGGGGGCACCGCCTGCACCGCGATCGGCATGAAGGCATGGCGCGCGCCGCACAGTTCCGAACACTGGCCGAAATAGAGACCCGGCTTCTCGATGGTGAAGCTCGTCTCGTTCAACCGGCCGGGCACCGCGTCCAACTTCATCCAGAAGGCCGGGATCGCCCAGCTGTGGATGACGTCGTTGGAGGTAGTGATGAGACGGATCGGCACGCCGACGGGCAGGACGATGCGATTGTCCACCGCCAGCAGGCGGGGACCGTCGGCATCGGTGCGCGCGCGCTCACCCGGCGCCACCTGGTCCTTTTCCTTCAGCATGTTGGCGGTGATCTCGATCCCGCCATGGTCCGGATACTGATAGGTCCAGTACCATTGGTTGCCAATCGCCTTCAGCGTCACGGCCCCGGCGGGGGCGGGCTTGAACTGCGCCTGGAGCAGCCCGATCGAGGGGATGGCGATCAGGACAAGGATCACGACCGGCCCCAGCGTCCACAACACCTCGACCAGCGTGTTGTGGCTGGTCTTGGACGGCACCGGATTGGCGGCGCGGCGATAGCGGAATACGACCCAGGCGAGCAGCAGCAGGACGAGCACGCAGATCACGGTGATGACCGGCACCAGCACGTCATTGTGCATCCAGTGCGCGAACTCGCCGTTCTTCGTCACCTGCGGCTGAAGCCCGAAGCGACCGTCGATCGGCAGGCCGACATTGGGATCGATCGTCGTCGCGGGCGCGCCGTCCTGCGCCAGCAGCGGGCTGGTCGGCGCGGCGGTGGCGGGGGCGGCCGCACTGGTCGGCGCGGCGTTGGAGACGCCCCCGCCCTCGGCGGCGGCCTGCGGTGCGGGTACGGCGGTTTGAGTCGTGGGGCGCGCGGCCGGAGTCGCGAAGGCGACACCCGACAGCGCGGCGCATCCCATCCCGGCGGCGATCGCGATCGCCTTCATGCGTTTGGGCATCCTCATCCTCCGGGGTCCGGACATGCGCTTGACCTCGCTCATCCCGCTCTCGTCTCCCATCTCCCTCGCCTGTCCATCGGTCGTCCGACGAGCTTTGACGGGGCCTCATGTCGTTTTTGTTAGGGGGACTATAGCACGGGACTTCGCCCCCTCAACCCTACAGCGTCACATGCCAGATTGCGCGGGGGGCGGGGCGATCCTATGAGGCCGGGTCATCTGACCGATGCCGGAGTTGCCCCATGACCGATGAAGACGTCCTTGCCGAGTTCCGTGCCGCCGAGGCGCTGCTCGAAGGGCATTTCATCCTCTCTTCGGGGCTGCGCAGCCCGCGCTACCTGCAATGCGCGCGCGTTCTGATGGACCCGGCCCGCGCCGCCCGGCTGTGCGAGGCGGTGGCCGCGAAGATTCCGGCGGACATCAGGGCGCAGATCAGCGCCGTCGTCGCCCCCGCCATGGGCGGCGTCATCGTCGGCCATGAAATGGCGCGCGCGCTGGGCGTGCCGGGCATGTTCCTGGAACGGCCCGAGGGAACCTTCCACCTGCGTCGCGGCTTCCGGCTGGAGCAGGGGCAGAAGGTGCTGATGATGGAAGACGTGGTCACGACCGGCCTGTCCAGCCGCGAGGCGATCGCCGCCATCGCGCGCGAGGGGGGCGAGACGATCGCGGCGGCCTCGCTGGTCGATCGCTCCAACGGCGCGGCCGATCTGGGCGTGCCCTTCTTCCCGCTGATCCGGCTCGACGTGCCGAGCTACAGCCCCGACGACCTGCCGCCCGAGCTGGCCGCAATCCCCGCGATCAAGCCGGGGAGCCGCGCGGCGGCATGAGCGAGCACTTACGCCTGGGGGTCAATATCGACCATGTCGCAACCGTGCGGAATGCGCGCGGGGCGGGCTATCCCGATCCGGTGAAGGCGGCGTTGGTCGCGGCAGAGGCAGGCGCGGACGGCATCACCGCGCATCTGCGTGAGGACCGGCGGCACATCACCGACGACGACATCGCGCGGCTGTCGGCGGAGCTGACCGTACCGCTCAACCTGGAGATGGCCGCGACCGAGGAAATGCTCGCGATCGCGCTGAAGCACTGCCCCCACGCCGCCTGCATCGTGCCCGAAAAGCGCGAGGAGCGGACGACCGAGGGCGGGCTGGACGCCGCCGGGCAGCGCGAGTGGCTGGCGCCCATGGTCGCGAAGCTGGGCGAGGCGGGTATCCGCGTCTCGCTGTTCATCGAGCCCGATCCCCGCCAGATCGAGGCGGCGCTGCATCTGGGTGTCCCTGTCGTCGAGCTTCACACCGGCCGCTATGCCGAGCTGGACGGCCCCGAACGCACCGAGGAACTGCGCCGTTTGTCGGACGCGGCGGCGCTGGCGGCGAAGAACGGGATCGAGGTTCATGCGGGCCACGGCCTGACCTACGACAATGTCGCACCGATTGCGGCCATCCCGCAGGTGCGCGAGCTGAACATCGGCCATTTCCTGATCGCGGATGCGGTGTTCGTCGGCCTGCCCGAAGTCGTGCGCAAGATGCGCGCCGCGATGGATATCGCTCGGTGAATCCTCCCCGGCACGGGGAGGGGGACCAGCCGCAGGCTGGTGGAGGGGGGGTGCCCCAAACGACTCGCGTGGTGGAGAACCCCCTCCACCATCGCTCCGCGATGGTCCCCCTCCCCGTGCCGGGGAGGATGGCGTGATCATCGGTCTCGGCTCCGACCTCTGCAATATCGAGCGCATCCAGACCGCGCTCGACCGGCATGGCGGCCGGTTCGAGGCGCGCTGTTTCACCGAGGTCGAGCAGGCCAAGGCCGCCAGGCGCCCCTTCACCCGTGCGGGCACCTACGCCAAGCGCTTCGCCGCCAAGGAGGCCTTTTCCAAGGCGGTCGGCACGGGTTTCTCGCGGGGCGTGTTCATGCGCGACATCGGTGTCGTCAATCTGCCCGGCGGCGCGCCGACCCTGTCTTTGACCGGCGGTGCGCGCGAACGGCTTGACGCGATGACCCCGGCGGGCCACGTCGCCCATATCCACTTGACCATGACCGACGATCACCCCTGGGCGCAGGCCTTTGTCGTGATCGAGGCACGACCGGAAGTTTCCGCATGAAGGACGCGGTGTTGGACACGAACCCAGGCTCGCCGACCCATCAGCCGGGGGGCGACCCGACGGTGGGCGCACCACCACCGCCCCAGGTGCCGGCCAAGAAAAAGGGCACCGACTGGTGGGCCGAGGTCAAGGGGCTGTTCTGGCTGCTGCTGATCGTGCTGGGCTTCCACAGCTTCATCGCCAAGCCCTTCTACATCCCGTCCGAATCGATGCTGCCGGGTCTGCGCGTCGGTGACCGGCTGGTCGTCAGCAAGTTCGCCTATGGCTGGTCCTATATCTCGCCGACCATCCCCAACCCGGTCGCGATCTTCAAGTCGGTGGTGCTGCGCCAGCCCGAGGCGAGCTGGAGCTATCAGCTGCCCTTCATCCATGGCCGGGTCTTCGGCTCGCTGCCCAAGCGCGGCGACGTCGTGATCGTGACGCCGCCGGGCACGCATAACGACTATATCAAGCGGGTGATCGGCCTGCCCGGCGATACGCTGGCGGTGCGCGACGGCACGGTGATCCTGAACGGCAAGCCGGTGCAGCGCGGTCCGCTCCACTATATCGACATCCCCATCGACACGAACAGCCCGTGTACCGACTATGGCGACCAGGCGCGTGTCCGTACCGCGAACGGCCAATGGGTCTGCCACCTGCCGATCGTGACCGAGACGCTGCCCAATGGCCGCCGTTACGACACCGTCGAAATGGGGTGGAGCCCGGGCGACAATTACCCGGCGATCACCATCCCGGCCGATCACGTCTTCCTGATGGGCGACAATCGCGATCGTTCGGCCGACAGCCGCTTCTCGCTGGCCGAGCTGGGGCTGGGCGGGCCGGTGCCGTATGAGAATATCGGCGGTCGCGCCGAGTTCGTGACCTTCAGCCTGGACGGCGATACGACGCTCAACCCGGTCACCTGGTGGACCTCGTTGCGGTCGGGCCGGGCGGGCCTGTCGCTGCACCCGACCACCGTGAAGACCGGCGACGGCGCCCCGCAATGAGCGACCAGGCCCCGCTGACCGACCGCCCGGCCCCGATCGAGTTCCGGGAGGGCTTTGTCCGGCGGGAGCTGACGCGCGCGGCGATCTGGCTGGGGCTGATCGCCGCGATGGCGGTGACGGTGCTGCTGGTCCAGCCGCTGCTGGTGATCTTTGCCGGGCTGGTCTTCGCCACGCTGCTCGATGGCGGGGTGCGGCTGCTCGGCCGGGTGCTGCCCATCGGGCGCGGCTGGCGGCTGCTGATCGTCGTGCTGGCGGTGACCATATTCCTGCTCGGCACCTTCTTCCTGACCGGCGTCGAGGTGACGCAGCAGGTGACGCAGCTTCGCTCCACGCTGGAGACGCAGGCGGGCCGCGTGACCGGCTGGTTGGCCGAGCAGGGCATGATGCCCAAGACGTCGGACATCAACGGCCTGCTCAAACAGTCGGTGGGGTCGATCGGCAAGCTGACCTCCTGGGTCGGGACGGCGGTGGGCGCGGTCACGACGATGTTCATGATCCTGATCATCGGCCTGTTCCTGGCGATGGACCCCGAAGGCTATGCACGCGGCCTGCAATGGTTCGTGCCGCGTGCCGCCCGCGCCGAATTCGCGATCACGCAAGGGCGCGTCATGTCCACGCTGCGCCGCCTGCTCGCCGGGCGCCTGCTGGGCATGGCGGTGGAGGGGGTGCTGACCGGCATCGCGCTGATGATCGGCGGCGTGCCGATGGCGCTGCTGCTGGGGATCATCGCGGGCATCCTGGCCTTCATCCCCAATATCGGGGCGATCATCACCGGCGCGCTGATGATCGCGGTCGGCTTTTCGGCGGGGCAGGACACGGGTTTCTGGGCGATCGGCACCTATCTGATCGTGCAGACCTTCGACGGTTATGTCGTGGTGCCGATGGTCGCCAAGCGCACCGTCGACCTGCCGCCCGCGCTGACCCTGTCGACCCAGATCATGGCGAGCGCGCTGTTCGGTATCCTCGGGCTGGCGCTGGCCGATCCGATGACCGCCATGGCCAAGTCCGCGCTCCAGCGCCGGTCGGAGCGAGAGGGGGAGCAGGACGGTGAGACCGCCTGCGCCGAGGTCGATATTTAGAGTCGAAAACGATCAACTCTGCTCACCCCTCCCCTGAAGGGGAGGGGCTAAAACCGTGCAATGCTGATCGCTTTCAACTCCAAGACCGGTCGATATTCGGAGCGGATCGTCCTTACTCCTCCCCTGCAAGGGGAGGGGTGTCACCGGCGGCGATCGTTGACCACCTCTTTCAGCGAGACACCCCTCCGTCAGGCCTTCGGCCTGCCACCTCCCCTTGCAGGGGAGGAATGGAATGAATGACGATCGGCCTGGTAAGGCCGCGCCACCCTACCCGACCAGGGCTGGTTCGAGCGGCCCCGTCTCGGCCCCTGTCTCACGGGGCGCCCGGCGGCCTCGTGCCGCGACGATCGAATCGAACAGCGCCAGATAGCGCTCGGCCGAATCCTGCCCCGGTTGCGGCACGGGTTCGGGGCGCGGCACCACCGGGTCGAGCCAGTGGCGAAGCGCCGCGACCAGCGCCCCCAAATCCTCGCGCGGGACGATCGTGCCCAGCGAGGGATGGGAGACGATCTCATGCACCGCCGGACTCGAATCGGTCGCGACCACCGGCGTCCCGACCGCCAGCGCCTCGCGCAGCACGCCGGGCACGCCTTCATAGTCGGAGGGCAGCGCCACCACCTGCGCCGCCGCCATCGCGGCGGGCGCATGGGGGCTGTGGCCGGGCAGCGATACCCGGTGCGACAGGCCCAGTATCTCGATTTGCGCGGTGAGAGCCGGGCGCAGGCTGCCCTCGCCCAATATCGTCAGGCCGACATCCTCGGGCAGATGGGTCATCGCGGTGATCAGCCGGTCCCAGCGCTTCTGTGGCTCCAGCCGCCCGACGCCCAAGATGCGACGGCCCGGCGCCGTGACGTGTGGAGCGGCCTTGGGGTCGAGCAGCGTCGGCGGATTGGGAATGACCGCGACCGACAGCCCGGTGGCGCCCTGCGCTTCCCGCGCGGTCGCCGGGGTCATCGCGACCAGCGCGTCCAGGAACAGCCGGTGTCCCGCCAGCCATTGCCGCTGGCCCCAGGCGATCGGCAATGGCTGGTCGCCGCGATCGACCGCGTTGGACATTTTCGCGACGATCGGCGGACAGGCCCCGGCCAGCCGCGCGCGTGTCCAGGCGGCCATGGCGGTATAGTGATTGCCCGGACAGAAGACGATATCGGGCCGCACCCGCTCGATCGCCGAAGGCAATGCACGGCACAGCCCGCCATAGCGTTGGTGCCCCAGCGTCACCGTCTCGACGCCCATCGGCACGCCGCCCTGGAACTGGCCGGCCTCGTCGCCCAGGATCAGCGTGACGCGCCGGCCCCGGTTCAGCCAGCCGGGCAGCATCCGGCCCAGTGCCGCTTCCACGCCGCCGCGCATCGCCAGGGCATAGGTCAGGATATGATCGGCGGGCATAGGCTCCGGGGGGCATGGGGCGGGTCGATAATCGGAGCGCTAATCGCCGCTTGTCGCTGAATTATGTCAGTTTCAGCCCTAAGGTGGACACAATCGCGCGACAGAGGATGAATTCTTATTCAGGTGCGAGAAAGCAGTGTTGAGGTTAGCGGGCGCCACCGGCGAACGCCGCCGAGGAATCTCCATAACGTGCAGAATGAACGAGATGATCCCATGACCCCGCAACAGGCCCTGCCTGGCGGCCTGGCCCCCGGAGCGGGCGGCGAGAGCGGCCCGGTGGCGCGCGACATGGCCGCGCTGGAGCCGTTGAAGACGGTCAAGAACCGCTGGCCCGCCATTATCGGCGGCGTGCTGACGCTCGCCATGATCGTCGGGTTGGGGCATGAACTGCTCGGGCGCGGTCTGGTCGGCCTCAGCCATTCGGTGCCGACCAATCCGCTCTTCTACATCGTCTTTGTCGGCCTCTACATGGCGCTGCCGATCGGCGACTATATCATCTTCCGGCGGCTGTGGGGCATCCCGATCAGCGGCATGGCCGCGCTGATCCGCAAGCGGATCGCGAACGAAGTGGCGTTCAGCTATTCGGGTGAGGCCTATTTCTACGCCTGGGCGCGCGCCAATGCGAAGATGGTCGCCGCCCCCTTCGGCGCGGTCAAGGACGTCGGCATCCTGTCGGCCATTGCGGGCAATGCCATCACGCTGTTGATGATCGGGCTGGCCCTGCCGGTCGGTCGCGAGCTGCTGACGCCGGAACAGCTGCGGCTGGTCTGGGGATCGATCGCGATCGTCATGGCGACCTCGCTGCCTTTCCTGATCTTTTCGCGGCGGGTCTTCTCGCTCGATCGCAAGACCCTCTGGTGGGTCTTCATGGTCCACTGCATCCGCCTGATCGCCAACTCGCTGCTCGTCGCGCTGGCGTGGCATTACGGGATGCCCAGCGTGTCGCTGGGCATGTGGCTGTTCCTGTCGGCGGCGCGGCTGCTCGTCTCGCGCCTGCCGCTGGTGCCCAACAAGGACCTTCTTTTTGCCAATTTTGCGATCCTGTTGATCGGGCAGGATCAGGAATTGAGTGAGCTGATCGCGTTCACCGCGGCACTGACCCTGCTGGTCCATGTCGTGCTGATCGCAGGGTTCGGTCTGACGGCATTGGTTCGGAAGGTGCGCGCATGATTCGCGTGATGAAGATGATGGTGGTCGCTGTGGTGACCGTGGCGGCCGTGCCGCAGGTGGCGGGTGCGCAGGTGCTGGGCAGCGATGCGGCGGCCTGCACCAATGGCGGCGGTCCCGCCATCCTGGCGCGGATCGAGGGGCTGAAGGATCGCAAGGGCAATCTGAAGCTGGAACTCTATCCGGCGAACGAGGAGGATTTCCTGCAGGACGACGGCGTGCTGGTTCGCGCGGGCAAGACCTTCCGCCGTGTCCAGGTGCCGACTCCGGCGGGCGGCGGGCCGATCGCGATGTGCATCCGTGTGCCGCATCCCGGCCGCTATGCGCTGCTCTTCACCCATGACCGCGACGGCAAGAACAAGTTCAATTTCTGGAGCGACGGCGCGGGCTTCCCGGCCAATACCAAGCTCGGCCGCCGCAAGCCGCCGCTCGCCTCCGCGCTGATCGATGTGCCCAATGGGGTGGCAACGACGACCATCCGAGCCCAATATCTGCGGGGGCTGGGCGGTTTCGGCCCGGTGGATTGAGGGAACGGACGATGCGCATCGTCGACGTCAACGAATTCTACTCCCCCACCGGCGGGGGCGTGCGGACCTATATCGACCGCAAGATGTCGATCCTGGCCGAGATGGGCCATGAGCTGATCGTGCTCGCGCCCGGCACCGAGGACGTGGTCGAGGAGCGCCCCGGCGGCGGCAAGATCATCTATATCAAGGCGCCGCGCCTGATCCTGGACACCAATTACGGCATGTTCTGGGACGGTGCGCCGGTCTGCCGCCTGCTCGACGAGCTGGACCCCGACATCGTCGAGGTTTCCTCGCCCGCCAAGCCCGCCTGGTTCGTCGCCGGGTGGCAGGGGCGCGCGAAGAAGGTCTTCTTCATGCACAACGACAATGTCGGCACCTATCCGGTCCGCTGGCTCGACGGCCTCGTCGCGCAGGAGCGGGTGGAGGACTGGTTCAGCTGGTACAGCCGCTACATGAACCGTTTCCTCGACCATTACGACCTGGTGCTGTCCAACGGCCCGGCGCTGGTCAAGCGCCTGGGCAAGCGCGGGGTGCGGGTGGATGAGGGCATTCCGCTGGGTATCGAGCGGCATTTCTTCTCGCCCGACCACCGCGACGAACGGTTGCGCACCGCGCTGCTGGCGCAGTGCGCGCTGCCGGAGGGCGCGCATCTGTTGCTGGGGCTGGGGCGGCATCATCCCGAAAAGCGCTGGCCGATGGTCATCGACGCGGTCGAGCGGGTGGCCTCGACCCGGCCGGTCGGCCTGATCCTGATCGGCGGCGGCGTCGCCAGCCGGACGCTGGAGAAGCGGATTGCGGGCAGCCCGCACATCCGCCTGTTCCGCCCGGTCTATGACCGCCCGCGCCTCGCCCGGATCATGGCGAGCTGCGACGCGCTGGTCCATGGGTGCGAGACCGAGACGTTCGGACTGGTGGCGTCCGAAGCGCTGGCCTCGGGCCTGCCCTTGGTGGTTCCCGATTATGGCGGCTGTGCCGAAGTCGCGAACCCGCTGTTCGCCGAGACCTTCCGTGCGCGCGACGGGGCGGCCTGTGCCGAGGCGATCGAGCGGCTGCTGTCGCGCGACCAGCGCGTGCTGCGCAACGCCGCGCGCGTGGCGGCGGGCAAGGTGTTCAGCGACCGCGACCATGCCGAGGCGCTGATCGCGCGCTATCAGCAGTTGCTCGATAGCGAAATGGGCGAGCGGGCGGCGGCGTAAGCCTCCACCTCCCCAACCTCCGTTCGCGCTGAGCGAAGTCGAAGCGCACGCCCCGCCCTTACCGATCAGGATTCCCGTGGCCTTCGACTTCGCTCAGGCTGAACGGAGGTGGGAATCCATCCCCAATCGGGTCAGGCGGCGAGCAGGTCCGCGTAGCGTGACGGCCGATGCGTACGGGCGAGACGCGCATAGGTCTTGTCGATGCTGTCGAGCAAAGCAGGCACGCCATTGTCGCCCGGATGCACCGCGACTCGCGCGACCGGGGTCGGCCGCAACCCGTGCCGCAACACGGCGGCGGCGGCGAGCGAACTCAACTGCCGCCCGCGCGAGCGACTCGCCCAGGTGACGACGGGGCCGCGTGCGATGATCCTGCCATCGGCGGGCGTCCAGACGCGGAAATGATCCTCCGCCAGTCCGAAACCCGCATCCCCTAATGCGAGGCGTGCTTCATCCGAATAGAGCCAGGCGGGCGCGATGAAGCCGGTCGCGCGGCGGCCGATGATATCCTCGATCAGCGCGGTGCCGCGCTGCATCCGGCGCAGCGCCTCGGCCCGGTCCAGGCCGACGAACTCGCCTTCGCCTGCGGTCATGTGCCTGGCCTTAAGCGCAGTTTTCGAGTCGGTATGGACCATGTCGTCCTTGTGCGACCAGCCATGGACGAACATCTCGATCCCCATGTCCGCCCAGTCGCGCAACCGCGTGGCGAACGGCGTGCCGGGTGCGATCGGCGCGCTGTTCCAATGGTCGGGGATGACCAGCATGGCCAGGCGCGGACCGCCCAGATGCCCCGACAGCCGGTCGAACAGCGCATCGACCGCCCCCTCGAACCGGGGGGACACGTCATGGATCGAGGCGAGAAGGCGTTTCATCGCGTGGATTTATAGACGCTGATCGTCTCATTGCCCATCGGCAGTTTCGCCGCCAGCCGATAGCCATCCGCCATCGCCGCCAGCACGCGCACATGGGCCTCGGGTCGCTCGCCATTATAAGGCGGGCGCATCACCACGACGGCGGGGTGTTGCGAGAGGATGCGGGTGATCTCGGCATCCTGGTCGATACCGGTGGCCCCGGCTTCGCGCGCGCGGCTGAGATGCGCGGGCACGATCCAGTGCGACAGGGTGCAACGCTGGGTCGCGACATAGAGCATGGTGCTGCCCGAATAGACGTACAGGCACCCCGGCCCCTTGCCGACCGCCTGGGATAAGGCTGCGAACTCCGCCGTGTCGCCGCGTTCATGGCGCAGGGACAGTAGCACGATCTGGCCTGCCAGCGCGACGGCCAGCAGCAGGGCCGGGGTATGACGCCGCCGCCAGTCCTCCCGCCCCAGCATCGCGGCGGCTGCTGTGCAGGCCGGAAGCAGGATCGGCAGGCCATAATGGTCGAACCACGGCCGGAACAGCAGCACGCCGACCACGCCCGCGCCCAGCCAGACGGCGAGGAACGTCCGCTCGCTGTCGCGCTCCGTCCGCTTCAGCCCCAGCACCGCCAGCGTGACGATCGGCGACAGGATCAGGACCATCTGCCCCAGATTGCCCGCCAGCTCGCCGATCGGATCGGGATTGCGATGAAAGATTGAGAGGAAATTGGCGTAGAGAAAGGCGTCCCACTGCCCGATCGCGGCATAGACGCCCGCCGCCAGCGCAGTCGGCGCGAGCGATACGGCGACCAGCGCCGCGCCGTACAGGATCAGCGCGACCGGCGACCGGCTCCGCCGCCATTCGCTGGCGAGTAGCCAGAGACCGAAGACCATCCCCTCGAACACCGCCGAATATTTGATCTGCAGGACCACGCCGACCAGCGCCATCGCGACCAGTCCCAGGCTGCGCACCCCCCGCCGATCCGATTCGAGGATCGCCCAGGCGGCACCCATCATCAGCAGATTGTAGAAGACCGGCGCTTGGCCGCCCTGTCCGCCGAGCAGGTTCAGCCACAGAATATAGGCGATTCCCCCCGCCGTCCCGCCCGCACCCCAGCCGAGTCGCTCCGCCATCCGTGCGATCAGCCATGCGGTCGCCACCACGCTCGCCAGTGCCATCATCTGATAGACCCAGATGCCTGCCGGAAAACCGAAGGCGGCGGGTATGGCATAGAGCAGGAAAAGCCCGACCGGCTTGCGGTCCCAGACGTCGACGAACGGCCATGCCCCCTGCCACATCGAATGGCCGGTGAAGAAATAGAACTCCTCATCGACATGGACCACCGGATTGCCGAAGGTCAGCGCGCGGGCGACCAGTGCGACGGCGAGTAGGATCAGGAGGCGGTTCGGGTTTAGAATTGTAGAGCGGTCGAAAGATGGCATGCGGGTATCCCGAACGAGCCCCTCCCCTTCAGGGGAGGGGTTGGGGTGGGGCCTGTCGACGGGCGCAGGGCTTGCGGAAGCGCCCCACCCCCGGCCCCTCCCCTGAAGGGGAGGGGAGATTAGCGGGTCGCCGTCACGAAATAATCGAGCGCGGTCGAGTCGCTGATCATGAACCCCTTGGTCGGCGAGAAGCTGAGTCCCCGCACGTCGCGCACGGTCAGCCCGGCGTCGGTTAGCAGCGCGGACAGTTCTTCCGGGGTCAGGAACTTCGACCAGTCATGCGTGCCCTTCGGGATTTTGCCCGCCCCCTCGGCGAGCGTGATGAGTGCCAGTTTCGACAGCGGCGTGCGGTTGGGCGTCGACAGGATCATCAGCCCGCCCGGCGCCAGCGCATCGGCCAGCCCGCGCACGAATCGGGCAGGATCGGACACATGCTCGATCACCTCCAGCGAGGTGACGAGATCGAACGTCTCGCCCGCCAGCCCCTCGACGCTGCCCGCGCGGTATTGAATCTCGAGGCCCGACTGTGCGGCATGGGCGGCGGCGACCGCGACATTCTCGGGCGCGGCGTCAAGCCCCGTCACCTCCGCGCCGAGTCGCGCCAGCGGCTCGCACAGCAGCCCCGCGCCGCACCCGACGTCCAGCGCGCGCTTGCCCTTCAAGGGCGTGAAGCCCTGGCCATCGGCGTTCCAGTGCAGGTCGATCTGCTCGCGAATATAGCGCAGCCGGGGCGGGTTGAGTCGGTGCAGCATCGCGCTCGACCCCCTGGGGTCCCACCAATCCGCCGCCATCTTTCCGAAATGTGCGGCTTCGGCCCCGATAATGGTAGAATCGTTCAAATCGCTTGCGTTCGTCATGGGGGCTACCTATCAGGACCGCCGTTTTACCCCAAGGAGATTGGCAAAAACCGCATGGCCCGTATCGTGATGAAGTTCGGCGGCACCTCGATGGCCGGAATCGAGCGCATCCGCAACGTGGCGGCGCGGGTCAAACGCGAGGTGGAGGCGGGCCATGAGGTCGCGGTCGTCGTCTCCGCGATGGCGGGCGAGACCGACCGGCTGGTCGGTTTCTGCCGCGAGGCCTCGTCGCTTTACGATCCCCAGGAATATGACGTCGTCGTCTCGGCGGGCGAACAGATCACCAGCGGGTTGCTGGCGATCACGCTCCAGGCGATGGGCGTCCCCGCGCGCTCGTGGCTGGGCTGGCAGCTGCCGATCCACACCGACACGGCGTTCGCCAAGGCACGGATCGGTGAGATCGACACCACCGCGCTCGACCAGAGCCTGGCGGCGGGCGTGGTCGCGGTGATCCCCGGCTTCCAGGGCGTGGCGGAGGGCAACCGGGTCACGACGCTGGGGCGCGGCGGTTCGGACACCAGCGCGGTCGCGGTCGCGGCGGCGATGAAGGCGGAGCGGTGCGACATCTATACCGATGTCGACGGCGTCTACACCACCGATCCGCGTATCGTGCCGCGTGCGCGCAAGCTGTCGAAGGTCACCTATGAGGAGATGCTGGAACTCGCCAGCGTCGGCGCCAAGGTGCTCCAGACCCGCTCGGTGGGTCTGGCGATGAAGGAACAGGTGCGCGTGCGGGTGCTCAGCTCGTTCGACGACGCACGGGACGAAGACGGACATCGCGGCACGTTGATCGTGGGCGAAGAGGAAATCGACGATATGGAACGCCAGCTTATCACCGGCATCGCGCACGACAAGAACGAAGCCAAGATCACCCTGACCGCCGTGCCCGATCGCCCCGGCGCGGTCGGCGCGATCTTCGCGCCGCTGGCCGATGCGGGGATCAATGTGGACATGATCGTTCAGAACATCGCCCATTCGACCGGCTCGACGGACGTGACCTTCACCGTGCCCTCGGCCGATCTGGCGCGCAGCCTGGACGTGCTGGAAAAGGCGAGCGGCGAGATCGGCTATGGCAATCTGGTCCACGACACCCGCGTCGCCAAGATCTCGGTCGTCGGCGTCGGCATGCGCAGCCATGCGGGCGTGGCCTCGACCATGTTCCAGACGCTGGGCGCGCGCGGGATCAACATCCTTGCGATCACCACATCGGAGATCAAGGTCAGCGTGCTGATCGAGGAGGATTACACCGAACTGGCGGTGCGTGTGCTGCACACTGCCTATGGGCTGGACGCCGAAGCGGCGTAATCGGTCGGCCCCTCTTCGGTTGTGTCCGGGGAGGGGGCTTTTTGTTCGCGCGAAGCCGCGAAGACGCGAAGCGTCTTCAAGAAGAATGGTTCGCGCGGAGGCGCGGAGACGCGGAGGGGGCGTATCCAGCCGCGCCGCCGCTCCCTTTTCAACCATCGTTGATGAAGTGATGGCGCTGCCGCGCGCCGGATATCTCCGCGCCTCCGCGCGAACAAACTCTTCGCGTCATCGCGGCTTCGCGTGAACCAAAATCTTGCCGTCCGCCCCGCTCCACGGCATGGAGCAAAGATGACCGATACCCTGACCACCACCACCGGCGAACAGCGTCTCGCCACCCGCATGGCGCGCGGCGCGGAGTTCCTCGGCGCCGACATGGCGATCATGGCGGGGGCCATGTCCTGGGTGTCGGAGCGCCACCTCGTCTCCGCCATGTCCAACGCGGGCGGCTTCGGCGTGATCGCGTGCGGGGCGATGACCCCCGAACTGCTGGATAAGGAAATCGCCGCGACCAAGGCGATGACCAGCCGTCCGTTCGGCGTGAACCTGATCACCATGCACCCGCAGCTGTTCGACCTGGTCGCGGTCTGCGGCCGTCACCAGGTCGGCCATGTCGTGCTCGCCGGCGGCCTGCCCCCCAAGGGCGCACTGGAGGCGATCAAGGACACCGGCGCCAAGGTCATCTGCTTCGCGCCCGCGCTGAGCCTCGCCAAGAAGCTGATCCGCTCGGGCGTCGACGCGCTGGTGATCGAGGGGATGGAGGCGGGCGGCCATATCGGCCCGGTTTCGACCAGCGTGCTGGCGCAGGAAATGCTGCCCGAGATCGCGGCCCAGGTTCCCGTCTTCGTCGCGGGCGGCATCGGCCGGGGCGAGGCGATCGCCGCCTATCTCGACATGGGTGCGGCGGGCGTCCAGCTCGGCACGCGCTTCGTCTGCGCGACCGAGTCGATCGCGCATCCCAATTTCAAGAAGGCGTTCATCCGCGCCTCGGCCCGCGACGCGGTGGCGAGCGTGCAGATCGACCCGCGCCTGCCGGTCATCCCGGTCCGCGCGCTGAAGAATGCGGGCGGTGAACTCTTCACCGCCAAGCAGCGCGAAGTCGCCCAGGCGCTCGACGAGGGCAAGGTGGCGATGATGGAGGCGCAGCTCCAGATCGAGCATTACTGGGCGGGCGCGCTGCGCCGCGCGGTGATCGATGGTGACGTCGAGCATGGTTCGATGATGGCGGGCCAGTCGGTCGGCATGGTGACCAAGGAAGAGCCGATCGCCGATATCCTGGCCCAGCTGATGGCCGAAGCCGCCGCCGCGCTGGTCGCCCGCGCCGCCTGATCCTCCCCGGTACGGGGAGGTGGCAGGCCGAAGGCCTGACGGAGGGGGGCTTCCCCGAGGGATGCCCTTGATGGTGCGCCCCCTCCACCACCGCTTCGCGGCGGTCCCCCTCCCCGCGCCGGGGAGGATTTCCACCCCTCGGACATACGCCTCGTTTCATCGCACGGGTTACGACGTATTAACCTTGTTTCGGCATGACGTGGCCCATAACCGGGGGGCGGGGTTTTCCGAGGATCAGGGTCATGGCGAGTTTGCGTATTGTATCGGGTTTGGCGATCGGCCTGTCGCTGGCGGGTTGCGCCGCGCGCGAAACGGCCAAGGTCGCGCCGCCGCCGGTCATGGTGCCGGCCCAGCCGCAATATGTCCGCGCGCCGATGCCCGCCGGTGCCACGCCGGGCATGCGAATCCCCGCGCTTCTGCCCGATGGCAATTACGCCACGCCGAATCGCTCGCTAACCAGCGCGGCCACCGTCTGGCACCTGCGCTCGGGCCTCAACGTCGCCGCGCTGGCCTGTCGCGGACCGGATGAGGGGCAGATCGTCACCCGCTACAACACCATGCTGACCGTCCAGCGGATCGAGCTGGCGGCGGCGGAAAAGCGCTATTCGGCGGAGTATCAGGCGCAGGGCGGCGACTGGCGCGACAATTATGACGACGCGATGACCCGGCTCTACAATTTCTTCTCGATCACGCCGGTGCGCAAGACCTTCTGCGCCGCCGCCGACGAGGTGCTGGCCGATATCAGCACCGCTTCCAGTTCGGCGTTCGACATGAAGGCGGCCGAGCGGCTGGACAAGCTCAACGCGCCCTTCATCGCCTTTTTCCGCGCCTATGACGCCTGGCGGGCGGGCACGATGGTGCCGGTGCAGCAGGGCGTCGCCCCGCTGTCCATCGCCAGCAGCGCGGCCCCCGCCGTCGCCCCCGCCAGCGCGCCGAGCGGTCCGGTCCTGTCGAGCCAGCCGGTGCCCGCCGCCAAGCCCTATACCCCGCCGGTCATCAATCCGCCCTCGCTGAAGGTCGATCCGGCCGCGATCCGGTAAGCGTCAGTCGGCGATCCAGAACAGCGATTCGACCGGTCGGCCCAGCGCCCGCGCCAGCTTGAGCGCGAGCAGGGTGGAGGGCTGGAAGACGCCGTTCTCGACCGTGTTGATCGTCTTGCGGCTGACCCCGATCGCCTCGGCGAGCGCGCCCTGGGTCAGCCCCGCCGCCTCGCGTGCGGCCTTCAGGTCGTTGCCCAGCGTCTCGTTCATCGGCTGGCGCGCAGCTCCAGCGTGGCGAAGGCGGTCAGCGCGGCGGTGAGTCCGGCGGTAACGACGACCCTTCCCAGGGCGACGGCGCTCAGCGGTACAAAGGACGCCGTCGCGATGGTCGCCGCCGTCGCCAGAATCATCGCCCAAAATCCGGTGGCCAGGCTTGATCGGCGATGATCGCGGGTCGTTTCGTCGTTCATCAGCGCCGAGAGTCTGTGTTGTCGAAACAGGAAGGGGACGCTGGTCAGATTGAGCGCGGTCAGCCCGATCAACATGAACCAGGCCAGAAGGCGGTTGGGTTCGTCATGGCCGTTGGCGATCGACAGGATGGTCGACGCCAGCAGGCTCAAGGCCAATAGATAAAAGAGGATCGCCCGTAACAGGCTGTTGCGTTCGGCTTTCTCGACAAGACCCATGATGCGACTCCTGTAACCTATAGGTGTCATGTAACCCATAGGTAACAGGCGCGCAAGTGCCTTCCTTCCCCAGGATGGATGGGTTAACGGGCAGTCACCATGACGGTGACGGGAGAAGACCAGCCGAAGGGCGGCCGCTTCGAGGGGCAGGAGCATCGCTTTGCGGTGCGTGTCTATTTCGAGGATACCGACCTGTCGGGCGTGGTCTACCACGCCAATTACCTGCGCTATATGGAGCGCGCGCGTTCCGACATGCTGCGCGTCGCCGGGATCGACCAGCGCGCCGCACATGAGGCGGGGCAGGGCGCCTATGCCGTCACCGATATCGCCATCCGCTATGCCGCCTCCGCGCGGCTCGACGACGACCTGATCGTCGAGTCCCGACTGATCGAGGTCAGTGCGGTGCGCGTCGTCATTCATCAGACAGTCAGGTGCGGGGCGGTCAAGCTGACCGACGCGCGCGTGACCGTCGCGTGGGTCGGCCCGAACGGCCGCCCGCGTCGGCAGCCCGCCGACTGGATCGCCATCTACCAACGCCTTGTCTGGCAAGGGGACACTCAACACCCATGAATCCCGTCTTCAACATGGATGCCGCCAGTTTGTCGCCCGTCGCTTTGTTCATCCACGCCGACTGGGTGGTGAAGTTCGTGATGATCGGCCTGCTGCTCGCCAGCATCTGGACCTGGACGATCATCGTCGCCTTTTCACGCAAGCTGGCTCGCACGAAAAAGGGCATGACCCGGTTCGAGCGCGATTTCTGGAAGGCGGAGGATATCGATGCCTTCCACCGGATGGAGCAGGACAATGAACTGCCCTCCGCGCGCGTCTTTTCGGCGGGCGTGCAGGAATGGCGGCGCTCGACCGCGGGCGGGCATATCGACCGCGACGGCACGCGCGAGCGCCTGGCCACCGCGATGGGATCGGCCGTGGCGGGTGAGATCGACAAGCTGTCGGACCGGCTGAACGTGCTGGCGACGGTCGGCTCGGTCGCGCCGTTCGTCGGGCTGTTCGGCACCGTCTGGGGCATCATGCGCAGCTTCACCGGCATCGCGCAGGCGCAGAACACCTCGCTGGCGGTCGTCGCGCCGGGCATTTCGGAGGCGTTGTTCGCCACCGCGATCGGCCTGTTCGCCGCCATTCCGGCGGTGATCGCCTATAACCGGTTCAGCCACGGCGTGAACCGGGTCGAGGCATCGCTGAACCGCTTTGCCGACGGGTTCCACACCACGCTCAGCCGCCAGCTCGACGCGGCGCGTTGAAAGGGTAGCGGCGATGGCCATGAACCTCCCCTCCCGCTCCGGCCGGGGGCGCCGCGCGCCGATGGCGGATATCAACGTCACGCCGCTGGTCGACGTGATGCTGGTGCTGCTCATCATCTTCATGGTGACCGCGCCGCTCTTGACCAGCGGCGTGCCGGTGAACCTGCCCGACAGCCGCGCCAAGGCGCTGGACCAGGAGCAGAAGCCCGAACAGATCGCGATCGACGAACAGGGGCGCATGTTCCTGAACGATGACGAGATCACCGAAGGCGACCTGCCCGCCCGGCTCGACGCGATCGCGGCGCGCAAAGGCCCCGACGGACAGGTGCCGCAGGTCTATCTGCGCGCCGACCGGGCGCTGGATTATGGCCGGGTGATGCGGGTGATGGGCGAGCTGAACCGCGCCGGGCTGAACCGCGTATCGCTCGTCACCGTCGAAGGTGGCGCAGGCGAGGGGGCGGGCGCCCGCTGATGGAGCGTGGGGAACGGACCGGGCTGGCGATCGCGGTCGCAGGGCATATCGTCCTGTTCGGCCTGTTGTCGGTCGGCTTTCTGTCGACGCCGAACCCGGAAAAGCTGAAGGTCACGCCGATCGACATCTCGCTGGTGAAGGATGTCGCGCTGGACGCCGCGTCGCCGACACCGAACCAGCAGGCGGCGCAGTCGGTGGCGCCGGAAGAAGGCGCGCCCGAGGACGCCGCGCCGCCCGAGCCGGTGGAGGCCGAACCCGAACCCCAGCCCGCGCCGCCGCCGCCCGCGCCTCAGCCGAAGCCGCAACCCAAGCCCCAGCCCAGGCCGGAGCCCAAACCCGAACCCGCGCCCAAGCCGCGTCCGGTGCCAAAGCCCGAACCCAAGCCCAAACCAGTGGAACGGCCGCAGCCCAAGCCGCAACCGAAGCCAAAGCCTGCGCCTGCCAGGCCCGCTCCGGCCAAGCCGGTCCGCGAGGCCAAGCCCGCGCCTGCGCGTCCGACCCGGTCGGAAGCCAAGCCTGCGGCAGCCCCCAAGCCGACGACCCCGGCACGCGGCAGCGGCAAGAGCGAGACGGCGAAGACTACGCGCCCGCGCGGCTCGCATCTGGGTGCCGACTTCCTGAAGGGGCTGTCGGCCGATCCGTCGCCGTCCAAGTCGCAGGCCGCGCCCGCCGCCAGGATCGGTGCGCAGCAGCTGGCCAACATCGCCTCGGCGATCCTGCGGCAGGTGCAGCCCTGCGCCAACCGGCAGGTGACGCCGGGTCCGGGCGCGGAACGGATTCGTGTCGCGATCAACCTCCACCTCAACAAGGACGGCAGCCTGGCCGCTGCGCCGCGTGTCGTCGGGCATAGCGGCGTCGATGGCGAGAATGAGCGTTATGTCGACCGGGTCGACGATCTGGCGATCGCCACCTTCAAGGGCTGCTCGCCGCTGCGCGGGCTCCCGGCGGAGCTGTACGACGTACCGGGCGGCTGGAGCAATTTCACGCTGCGCTACAAGCTGCCGGGTTGAGGATGATCGGTCCGTCGCTTCGTCCCTGCCCGGTGTCGATCCCCTTTGACGCGGTGGCCGCGTGCCGGGCGACAGGCGCGCAAGGGATCGTTACCAAGGTGACGGCGGTTTTCACAAACTGTCCATTACGCGACATGCCATCGGCGCATAATGGAGCGCCCGGCGGCTGGAGCGATGGTCTACTATGTTTCGGACTCCCGGGTTGAGGATCATGTTTATGCCCCGTTCCCTGCTGACCCTGCCGCTTACGCTGGCACTGGCGGCCAGTGCCGTCGGTGCGCAGGACGTGCCCGCACCGGCCCCGCAGGCGCAACCGGCGGCCCCCGCCGGACAGCAGCCCGCCACCCAGCCCGCGAACGGGCAGGAAGGGCTGGTCGTCGATGTCGAGGGCGGTATCTCCGCACCGATGCCGATCGCCATCCCCGCCATGCCGACCAGTGCGGTGGTGCAGACCGCGGCGGGCACGACCGATGTGGTGGGGCAGAAACTGTCCGAGATCATCGCCAACGACCTGCGCAATTCGGGGTTGTTCACGCCGATCCCCCCTGCGCAGCTGCGCACCGTGTCCTTCCCGGAAGTGACCGCGCCCGCCTTCGACTATTGGAACGGCACCGGCGCGCAGGCGCTGGTCCAGGGTTATGTCCGCGCCAATGGCGACGGCACGCTGACGGTCGGCTGCTATCTGTACGACGTGCTGGCCAAGAGCGAGCTGGCGCGGCAGGGCTTCGTCGTGACGCCGGGCGACTGGCGGCGCGCGGCGCATAAGTGCGCCGACACCATCTATACCAAGCTGACCGGTGAAGGTCCCTATTTCGACAGCCGCATCACCTATGTCTCGGAAACGGGGCCGAAGGCACGGCGCATCAAGCGGTTGGCGATCATGGACCAGGACGGTGCGAATCACCGCTTCCTGACCAACGGCCAGTCGATCGTGCTGACCCCGCGTTTCGCGCCGAACCAGCAGTCGATCGTCTATATGTCCTATATCGACAAGCGGCCCGCCATCTATGTCTATGACATTGGATCGGGGCGTCAGCGGCTGGTGGTGCAGAATGCCGCGACGACCTTCGCGCCGCGCTTCTCGCCGGATGGCCGCTGGATCCTGTTCTCGATGGCGCAGGGCGGCAATACCGATATCTACCGCGTGTCGTCGCAGGGCGGCTCGCCGCAGCGGCTGACCAACGCGCCGGGCATCGACACCGGCGGCAGCTATTCGCCGGATGGCTCCAAGATCGTGTTCGAGAGCGATCGCTCGGGCGGGCAGCAAATCTATGTCATGAACGCCGATGGCTCGAACCAGCAGCGGATCAGCTTCGGCGGCGGGCGCTATGCGACGCCGGTCTGGAGCCCGCGCGGCGACCTGATCGCCTTTACCAAGCTGGGGGGCGCGTTCCGCATCGGCATCATGAGCCCGTCGGGCGGCGGCGAGAAGCTGCTGACCAACAGCTGGCAGGACGAAGGGCCGAGCTGGTCGCCCAACGGCCGGGTCATCACCTTCCAGCGTTCGACGCAAGGGGCGTCGGGCAAGGCGGATGTGTGGATGGTCGACCTGACCGGCGTCAACGAGCGCCGCATTCCGACGCCGCTCGACGGGTCGGACCCGGCCTGGGGGCCGCTGCGCCAGTAAAGAGTTGCGCCAGTTGAGAGTTTCGGGGGCCAAACCAATCTGTAGGGAGTTGAGAGTCCGATGACCAAGATCAAGACCACGCTCGTCGTCGCCACCATGGCGATCGCCATGGCAGGCTGTGCCAAGAAGCGCCCCGAAGTGCTGCCGCCAGCCCCTGTCAGCCAGGGCACGGGCGTCGATCCCAATGCGGGCGCGACCACCAACCCGGACGGCGCGATCGTTCCCGGCTCGGACGCCGACTTCAAGCGCTCGGTGACGTCGAACACGATCCATTTCGGGCTCGACCAATATGACATCGATCCCCAGTCGCGCGCGATCCTGGACAGCCAGGCGCAGTGGCTGGCGCGCTATCCCAATGTCCGCATCACCATCGAGGGGCATTGCGACGAGCGCGGCACCCGCGAATACAATCTCGCACTGGGTGACCGTCGTGCGAACGCGGCCAAGAATTACCTGGCGGCGCGCGGTGTCTCGCCCGAGCGCATGAACGTCATCAGCTATGGCAAGGAACGCCCGATCGCGCTGGGTTCGGACGAAGCCAGCTATGCCGAGAACCGTCGTGCCGTGACGGTGGTGCTGAGCTGACCTTCCAATCCTCCCCAAGCTTGCTTGGGGAGGGGGACCGCGCCCCCAGGGCGTGATGGAGGGGCGTGGCCGGTCCGTCTGCCCCTCCACCACCGCTTCGCGGCGGTCCCCCTCCCCATCAAAGATGGGGAGGAATAGGATTACCCCCGGAACGCGCTGTTCAGCAGTTTCGCCAGTCGCAGCCCGCCACGCTTCACCTGCTCGCGCTCGACCGGCGCCATCGCGCGGATCGCGGCTTCGTCCATCTTCATATGCGCCGGCGTCGGCTGGCACGGATCGCCGCCCATCGCGGCGGCATAGGCGCGCTTGGCGATGGCCCAGTTCTCGCGGCTCCACGCCGTCACGTCACCCGCCGCTTCGCGCCGCCGCTCGGCCGCCGGATAAGCGCGGACCAGCTTGGGCGGGGTCGAGATCGCGCGCTCGGCGAGCAGACCGTCCCAGATCGAATGCAGGTTCAGGCGGGGCGTCGCATAGGTGCCGTAATCGACATGGGTGTCGTTGCCGCCCTTGTCGCTTTTGTCGCCCGCATGGAGCGGCTGGTGCAGGTCGCCGACGAAATGGACGAGGAAGGCCAGCGCCATCACCCGTTCCTTCGCGCCCGAGCGCTTGTTCTTCAGGATGGCGAGCTGGCGCGGAATCTGTGCCGACACGCAGTCACCCGTGTCGCAGGCCGGGGGCAGGCGGAAGGGCTGGCAGATGTCGATATTCTGGTAATGCCAGACATAGGCATAGCCGAAGCGCGACTTGCCGTTTTCATCCTTCAGCGGCTTGACGCAATCGGGCCAGACGCTGGCCTCCTCAATCGTCCGCACCGGGCAGGTCGGCGTGTCGAGCTGGGCTTGCGCCTTCAGGATCTGGCGGATTTCGGCGCGGGCATGGGGGGTGATGTTGGCCCAGGCGATGGCCGCGACGGTCTCGTGGCCATATTCCCAATAGGCTGCGGCGGGGGAGGCGAGGGACAGGCTGCCGAACAGGCCCGCCAGCATCCCGAGGAGGATACGCAAGTGCTTCATGGCGCGCCTTTTATCCCTCGTCGGCGTAGATCGCCACCTGATGTTCGCCTGCCGATGTCGCCCGACCGCGATACATGCCCGCCGTCGTCATGCTCCACGCGATGGTGCCGTCGGGCGCGGCGATGATCGTGCCGCCGGTGCCGCCCAGCGCCTTAACTTCGGCCAGCACCGTATCGGCGGCCGCCTGAATGCTCTCGCCGGTGAAGCGGCGGCGCGCGGCGATCTCATGCCCGACGCCCACGCGGATGAAGACCTCGCCCGAGCCGGTGCACGACACCGCGCAGGCCCGGTCGTCGGCATAGGTGCCCGCACCGATCAGCGGCGAATCGCCGATCCGCCCCCAGCGCTTGCCGGTCACGCCCCCGGTCGAGGTGGCGGCGGCGACATGGCCGTGGCTGTCACAGGCGACCGCACCGACCGTGCCGTATTTCATGTCGCTGTCGAAGGCGTCGGCGTTGCGGGAGAGCAGTTCGTCGAGCTGCCGCCGCCGCTCGTCGGTGTGGAACCAGGCGGGGTCGACCTGCTCCAGCCCCTGTTCCGCAGAGAAGCGTTCCGCGCCCGGCCCGGCGAGCAGGACATGCGGGCTGGCCGCCATGACCTTGCGGGCGAGCGACACCGGGTTGCGGGTGCGCGTCACCCCGGCGACCGAGCCTGCACGCCGGTCGCGCCCGTCCATGATCGCGGCGTCGAGTTCGTTGGTGCCTTCGCGCGTGAAGCAGGCCCCTCGCCCGGCATTGAAATGCGGATCGTCCTCCAGCACGCGCACCGCCGCCTCGACCGCGTCCAGCGCGCTGCCGCCCTCGGCCAGCACCGCCGACCCCGCCTTGAGCGCGGCGTCCAGCCCGGCGCGCGCGCCCGCATCCTGCTCGGGCGTCAGGACATCACGGGTGATCCGGCCCGCGCCGCCATGAATGACCAGCGACCAGGATGGGGACATGGGCGAAACTCCGAAACTGTCAGGGAAATCGCCCGCGCCCCTATCAGATCGCAGGCTTGCTGCCATCCCCCGAGGCGGAAGCCCGATCCGCCCGATGGGGCCTCAGGCCGATCAGGGGGCGCAGCCACTTCACCTCGCGGCCTATCCGGCAAAAGGCCCAGCATCCCGCCACCGTCGCCGCGATCAGGATCACGGCATCGAGCCAGAGCGGCCAGCCCAGCCCGCGCAGGGCAAAGGCGACCAGAATGATGATCGTCTGGTGGATCAGATAGAAGGGGAACACCGCCTCGGTCAGCGTCCGCCGCCATGGGTGGTCGCGGTTCCAGAATCGCTCGGCTATGCCGATCAGCGCGACGACCGCCATCCAGCCCTGCACTGCCCGCGCGCCCGCGAACAGGATGCCGAACCCCTTGGGCGCGCCCATCAGTCCCGGCCAGCGCCATTCCAGCCCGGCCGCGACCGCATAGCTGGCCAGCGCGATGACGCCCGCAACAGCCCAGCCGCGCCGGAAGCTGTCCAGCACCCGCTCCGACCCGGCCATGCCGAAGCCGAACAGCAGCGCCGGGAAATAGATCGCATGGGCCAGCCAGTCGCCGAGCAGCGCATGGGTCTCCGACTGGCCGGGAAAGAAGCGGATATCGATCAGCAGCAGCCCGACCACGGGTAGCACCGCGCCGCCCCAGCCGCCCAACACCCGGTCGAACACGCGTTGCGCCGCCCCGGCCCAGCGGTGCCCGACCGCCAGCATCAGCGCGGTCGCCATGGTATAGACCCACAGATAGCCGACGAACCACAGATGGTTCCAGGCGGGCGTCGGCACCACGCCGCCGATCGCGCGAAAGCTGAGCCAGTCACGCGCCCAGAAAACCCAATAAGACGCGGCATAGCCATATTTGCTCGCCAGCTCGGCCCAGATTTGCGGCGGCACCAGCACGCAGACGCCGAAGAGCAGCGGCACGAGCAGCCGGATGCTGCGCCCCCGCACGAAGCTGAAGACGCTCGTATGCCGCACCGCCAGCGCGCGCGTGGCATAGCCCGACACGACGAACAGCAGCATCAGCCGCCACGGATTGCTCGCCAGCATCGGGATCGCGACCCAGGGCAGGCTCGCCAGCTGTACGTGAAAGCCCCAGGGTACGAAGACCATGCCGATATGATAGAGGATCAGGATGGCGAAGGCACCGATCCGCAACCAGTCTAGGCCGTAATGGCGGGGGATGGGGGCGGCGGCGGTCATTTGCGGGTCTGGTACAGCACTGACTTTGAACCGCAACTCGCTGCGCGTATATAGGGGGCCATGTCCATTCGTCCCTGGCGTGATATCGCCCGCCGCCAAAGCCGTCAGATCATGGTGGGCAACGTGCCCGTGGGCGGCGACGCCCCCGTCACCGTGCAGACCATGACCAACACGCCGACCAGCGATCCGGTCGCCACGCTCGACCAGATCCGGCGCTGCGAAGAGGCGGGGGCGGACATCATCCGCGTCTCCTGCCCCGACACCGATTCGACCGCCGCGCTGGCCAAGATCACCAAGGCGGCGCGCGTGCCGATCGTCGCGGACATTCATTTCCACTATAAGCGCGCGCTGGAAGCCGCCGACGCGGGCGCGGCCTGCCTGCGCATCAATCCGGGCAATATCGGATCGTCCGAGCGCGTCGCCGAAGTCGTCCGCGCGGCCAAGGCCAATGGCTGCGCCATCCGCATCGGCGTGAATGCCGGTAGCCTCGAAAAGGACCTGCTCGAGAAATATGGCGAGCCGTGCCCCGAGGCGCTGGTCGAATCGGCGCTCGACCATATCAAGCTGCTCCAGGACCATGACTTCCACGAGTACAAGGTCGCGGTGAAGGCGTCCGACGTCTTCCTGGCGGTGGCCGCCTATCAGGGACTGGCCGAGGCGACCGACTGCCCGCTGCATCTGGGCATCACCGAGGCGGGCGGGCTGATCGGCGGGACGGTCAAGTCCTCGATCGGCATCGGTTCGCTCCTGTGGTTCGGGATCGGCGACACGATCCGCGTCTCGCTCTCGGCCGAGCCGGAGGAAGAGGTGCGCGTCGGCTTCGAGATCCTGAAGGCGCTGGGCATCCGCAATCGCGGCGTGCGCGTCGTGTCCTGCCCGTCCTGCGCGCGGCAGGGCTTCGACGTGATCCGCACCGTGCAGGTGCTGGAGGAACGGCTCCAGCATATCCGCACGCCCATGTCGCTGTCGGTGCTGGGCTGCGTCGTCAACGGTCCGGGCGAAGCGCGCGAGACTGATATCGGCGTGACTGGCGGCGGTAACGGCAAGCATATGGTCTATCTGTCGGGCCTGACCGACCACACGGTCGAGGATGCCGATATGGTCGAACATATCGTCAAGCTGGTCGAGGCCAAGGCCGCCGAACTGGACGCCGCCGATGCGGCGAAGGCCGCGATCGCGGCGGAGTGACGGCTCTCGTCCTCCGCATCGCCGCCGCCCTGATCGAGGACGGGGCGGGGCGGTTGCTGCTGGTGCGCAAGGCGGGCACGTCCTGCTTCATGCAGGCGGGCGGCAAGATCGAACCGGGCGAAGACCCCGCCGCCGCGCTGGTCCGCGAACTGGACGAGGAAATCGGCCTGCGTGTGGGCGCGGACGACCTGAGGCTGATCGGCCGCTTTTCGGCGGAGGCGGCCAATGAGCCAGGGCATCGGATCGACGCCACCGTCTTCCATCTGCGCAGCACGCATGTGCCTGTTCCGGCGGCAGAGATCGAGGAAGCGATGTGGGTCGATAGCGACATGGCGGAAACGATGACGCTGGCGCCGCTGCTCCGCGACCATATCCTGCCCTGGTATCGCCAGATGCTGGTGCTTGGCTAAATCCTCCCCGGTACGGGGAGGTGGCAGGGCGCAGCCCTGACGGAGGGGGGCTGCCTCATAGGACGCCCTTTGCGGCACGCCCCCTCCACCACCGCTTCGCGGCGGTCCCCCTCCCCGTACCGGGGAGGAGCGTTACAACCGCAGCCCCAGCCGGACGCCTGCGCCGACATCGGGTGCGCCCTTGCTGACCCCGGCACTGCCCTGCACGCCTAGCGACAGTCGCTGCGACAAAGCGGTATCCAGACCTGCGCCGATCTCCTGCCGGTCGGCGACCTGATCGCTGGCCCGTGAGGCATAATTGTACGACACGCTGACCTCGCTCGCCTTGCCGATCCCGAGAGCGACGCCGCCCCGTGCGCTGGTCACGTCGCGCAAGGCATAGCCGTCGGGTTGCCCGACAAAGCTGTGGCCGACCGCCGCGAAGGGCGTGACCTTGCCCGGCACCGCCGCTTCCGCGACGATCGAGTAATCCGCCTTGCCCGTTCCCAGCCCGCGCGCGGCGGAGGCGGTGGGCAGCTTGGCGCTGCCGGTCAGCGCAAGGGCGAGGTGATGGCGGTGCGGCGGGATCACCTGGACCGATGCACCGACCACCGCATCGCCCAGCCCGCTGCGCTTCACGCGGGTCGCGGGCTTGGTCGGGTCGATGAACAGGGGCAGGCCCAACGGCCCGCCCGGCGCGACGACATTGCCCGGCGCATCGACCTGCACCACGGGCAGCGCGGCGAAGACCGTCACCCGCTTGCGCTTGACGCGCAGCCCGAAGGTCGAACTGGCGCTGCGCACCTCCTGGCTGGCGCCGTATCTGCCCGACGCATAGTCCGCACCGACCGAGGCGGTGACCTGCGCGCCCGCGGGGGCGGCCAGCAGCATCGCCAGACCCGTCGCGACGATTAGCGTCTTCATTCCCTTTGTCCCTTGGTGTCCTGTTCCCAAGGGGCAACGGATGCGGGATGGGGTTTAATCCCGGAAAATCCTCCCCGGCACGGAGAGGGGGACCATGCGTAGCATGGTGGAGGGGGGCGTGCCGCCGGCGACATCCCATGGGGAAGCCCCCCTCCGTCAGGGCTACGCCCTGCCACCTCCCCGCGTGCGGGGAGGATTGCCGTCTCGCCTTTCCCCCGTTGCCCCGGTATCGCCTGCGCCATGAGCGCGCGCACCTCCCCCGTCATCGCCTTTGGCGCCGCCGCGCTGGGTATCGCGATCTATTCGGTGATGGACACGCTGATGAAGCGACTGTCGATCGACAGCGGGGCCTATAGCGCGGTGCTGTGGCGGTCCTGGGTCGGGGTGGCGATCACGGGTGCGTTGTTTCTGGCCAAGCGGGGACGCTGGCCCACGCGCGAGGTGCTGCTCCTTCATATCGCGCGCGGGGCGACGGGCGGCGCGTCGGTGCTGCTGTTCTTCTGGGGGCTGGCGCGCGTACCGATGGCGCAGAGCATCGCGCTGACCTTTCTCTCGCCCCTGATCGCGCTGTTCCTCGCCGCCTTCATGCTGGGCGAGACGGTGCGGCGCGCGGCGATCCTGGGGTCGTTGATCGCCGGGGTCGGCGTGCTGGTGATCGCGGGCGGTGAAGTGCAGGCGCAGGCCTCGACGCAAGTGGTGCTGGGGTCGCTCGCCATTCTGGTCGCCTCGATCCTCTACGCGGTCAGCCTGGTGCTGCTCCGGCGACAGGCACAGGTCGCGGGTCCGGCCGAGGTCGCACTGTTCACCATGCTGGTCATCGCGGTGCTGATGACACCCGCCGCGCCCTTCGTCTCGGGCTGGCCCGCCGCGCAGCAATGGCCGAGCATCGTGATCGCCGCGCTGCTGGGCAGCATGTCGGCGCTGCTGCTCGCCTGGGCCTATGCGCGCGCCGAGGCGCAGGTGCTGGCGCCGGTCGAATATACCGCCTTCGTCTGGGCGGCGTGCCTGGGTTATGCGGTGTTCGGCGAGCATGTCTCGCTGTTTACGCTGGCGGGGGCGGTGCTGATCATCGCCGGGTGCGTGGTGGCGGTGCGGCGGCCGGTCGCGCCCGGACCACAGAGCGAGGCAGGTTTATGAGCATCATCCTTCGTCCGGCCGAACCGGCCGACACCGCCACGATCCTCGGCTTCGTCCGTGAACTCGCGGCGTTCGAACGCGAGCCGGACGCGGTCGTCGCCACCGAGCCGATACTGGCCGAAGCGCTGTTCGGCGTGCCTCCGGCGGCGGAGGCGGTGATCGCCGAGCGGGACGGGCAGGCGGTCGGCTTTGCGCTGTTCTTCGCCAATTTCTCGACCTGGACCGGGCGGCGGGGGCTGTATCTGGAGGACCTGTACGTCACGCCCGCCGCGCGTGGGGCCGGAGTGGGCAAGGCGTTGCTGATCCATCTGGCAGGAATCGCGCGGGATCGCGGCTGGGCGCGGTTCGAATGGTCGGTGCTCGACTGGAACACGCCTGCGGTGGAGTTCTACCGGGCGATGGGGGCACAGGCGATGGAGGATTGGACGGTGCAGCGGGTGTCGGGGGCGGCGCTGGAGCGGCTCGCGGGGCGTGGACCGGAATAGGGTTCGCGCGGAGGCGCGGAGGACGCAGAGGTGTCTCGCCCGCTGCTGGCCGCATCCCGCAACAATCCGCCGGAGATGCAGGAGCGAGGCATGCCTCAGGGTTCAACACCTCTGCGCCCTCCGCGCCTCCGCGCGAACCATTCTTGTTCTTCCCTACGCCAACGCCGCATCCCCCCGCTCCGTTCAGCCTGAGCATAATTGAAGGCCACGGACCGGCTTCTCCTCTGGATCCGGGATTGCCCACCCCCGACCCCTCCCGCCTGCGGGAGGGGAGAAGAAGAGGGGGAGCCTCCAGCCAGGAAAGGCCACAAAAAAAACGCCCCGGTACGCTGGGCGCCGGGGCGTTTCTTAAACCGAAATCGGTAAAGGCTTATTCGCGGCCGGGCACGTCGTGGTCGTGCGGCTCTTCGCCCTTGGCCTTGGCGTTCTCGTAGCGCTCGATCGCCTCGGTGACGATGCGGCGCGCTTCGTCGCGGTCGCCCCAGGTGCCGATGCGCACCCACTTCTTCTTCTCCAGGTCCTTGTAATGGGTGAAGAAGTGCTCGATCTGCTGGAACACGATCTCGGGCAGGTCGTCGCGGCCGCCGACATTCGAATAATAGGGGAAGGTCGAGTCGACCGGCACGCAGACCAGCTTCTCGTCGCCGCCGGCTTCGTCTTCCAGGTTCAGGACGGCGATCGGGCGGGCACGCACGACGCAGCCCGGGATGAAGGGCGAGCGCGACACGACCAGCGCGTCGAGCGGATCGCCATCGGGCGACAGGGTGTGCGGCACGAAGCCGTAATTCGCCGGATAGCGCATCGGCGTGTGCAGGATGCGGTCGACGAACAGCGCGCCGGAGGCCTTGTCGAACTCGTACTTCACGGGCTCGCCACCGGTCGGCACCTCGATCACGACATTGAGGTCATCGGGCGGGCTCTTGCCGACGGGAATGAGGTCGATGCGCATCGAATCGGTCTTTCTTGCCAATGGACCGGAAGAGTTCCGGTGTAAAAACAATGGCGGGCGCGATAGCGCAACCCGCCACGGCCTGTCGATAGACGAGGATGAAGCCTTCGTCAGGCAGGCGTCAGCGTGCGGTCAGCAGGCGATCCAGCCCGGTCTCGCCGGTGCCGACCTTCTGCAGATGCGGGTAACGCGGGCCGCCGGTATAATCGATCGTCACCTCGCGGAAGACATCCTGGTTCTTTATCACCAACTTGACCGGCTTTTTCGGGTCCTTGGCGGCGAGGATCGCGGCCTTCAGCCGATCGCCGGTATAGCTTTCGCCGTTCACCGCCTGAATCTGCGTGCCGACATCGATGCCCGCCTTGAACGCCGGACTGTCCCAAATTGAACTGGTCACCTCGCCGCTGTTCGACACCGACAGGCCGATCGAATAGGTGACGTTGGTGCTGCCCTTCTCGCCCTGCTTGAAGGTCGGGGTCGGCGTGTCGGTATAGACCAGCTTGTAGCCGTTCATGGCAAAGCCCTCGATCGGCGCGGGCTTGCCCGTCTCGGTGATGCGCTGGCGCAGGAACCCGGCCCAGTCATAGGGCACGATGCCGTTCAGCGTGTTGGCGACATCCTCGAAGGTGTAGGTCACTTCGCCCCAGTCGCCGTTGCGGATGCCGAAAAACGCCTTGGCGAAGTCGTCGATCGACTTGGTGCCGTTCGACTTCTGGCGGAGCATCGCATCGACCTCCATCCAGACCATCAGGCCCTCGTTGTAATAATCCTCCGACCGCTGCCAGCTGGTCCAGCCCTTGGGCTTGCGCGACGAGATGATGGGGTCGTTGGTGGTGTCGAGCAGATCGCGCCACTGCCGCGCGGGCGCGGTGTCGTAGATCGCCAGGATCGAGGCGTATTGGTCCAGCGTGTCCTGCTTCGACACCAGGCCCGACCGCGCCTGGAGCACATAGCCCCAGAACTGCGTCTGCCCCTCATAGACCCAGAGCAGCGAGTTGCGCATCGGCGTGCGGAAATCGGGGGTCCACAGGTCCGCGCCGCGCCGGAACTTACCGTCCCAGCTGTGCGTGAACTCATGCGGCAACAGGTTGCGGCGGCCCGGCCCCGAATCCCAGTCGGTGAAATAGCCCGGCGTCACACCGTTTTCGGATGAGCGGTGATGCTCCAGACCGATCCCGCCCAGCTGGTCGCTGATCGACAGCAGGAACTCGTAGTGATCGTAATGCTGCGCGCCGAAGGCCTTCACCGCCTGGTCGACCAGCCGCTGGTGCGCGGCGATCTGCTCGGGCTTGGCGTTCAGCTCGGCGGCATTGTCGGCGAAGACGTTGAGGTTCACCTGCGGGCTGAGCGGGAAGACCTTGCCGTACTTGCCCGCCAGCACCGGCGAATCGACCAGGATCTCGTAATTGGTCGTGTCATAGGTGTAGGTCGAGCCCGACGCCTTGGCCGGGACCGCACCCGCCGCCGTCCAGCCCGTGGGGAAGATCGCGGTCATCTGGATCGGGATCTGGCGGGTATAGTAACCGGCCGGATAGAGGCTGACCGAATTGGGCTGGAGCGAGATCATCGTCGGGGTGACGGCGATGCGGCCCTGGTCCGGCTTGGTCGCCGACAGGAACTGGAACTCCAGGTCGAGCTGCTTCGCACCCGCCGGCACGTCGATATGGAAGGCGAAGACGTCGACCGTATCGCGCGTCCAGGGCAGGATGCGGCCGTTCGCCTTGATGACCAGCCCTGCCAGCTTCTCGATCTCGCCGCGCGGATTGTGCGCGCCGGGCAGCCATTTGGGGAACAGCAGCGCCATCGGCCCCGCCTTGGCGACGGGGATCGTCTCCTTCACGCGAAAGATGCCGCGCTGGGTATCCGTCGCATCGACCACCAGCTTGATCGTGCCCGGATAGGGGGTGTCGACCGCGTCGGGGATGGTGTTGACGAAGGGGGCGGCGGCGGCGGGCGCGGAGTTGCCCGGCGGGACCTGGGCGTTTGCCACGAAGAGCGGGGCGGCCGCAGAGGAGGCGAGCAGCGAGGCGACGAACACGGAACGAAGCGAATGGCGGATCATGAAGGGCCTTTTGCGGCGGAAGGAGATGCGGGCAGGTTAGGCACCCGATAGGCCAGTCGTCCAGACCCTTTCAGCCGGCGCTTCTACCGGCGGCACCGGCCTGCTCCTCCCGCAACGAACTCAACTGCCGCCGCCCAGGACGTTGACCGTGAAGGCGATGACGCCGAGGTTGAAGATGAACGCCGCCAGGCACTGCCCGGTCACCACCCGCCGCATCCGGCGCGAGCCGATCGCCACGTCCGAGGTCTGGAAGGTCATGCCCAGCGTCACCGAGAAATAGAGGAAATCCCAGTAATCGGGCTCGGCGGTGTCGGGGAATTGCAGCCCGCCCGCATCGCCCTTCTCGCCCGCGCTGTAGAACAGATGCGCATAATGCAGCGCATAGACGATGTTGGAGAACAGCCAGGCGAGGATCAACGTGCCGACGACCAGCGCGATGGTCACGACGCTGCTCCGCCCGCGCAACTCGCCGCCGACCGCGACCAGCACGACGAACAGCACGATGCCGCAAAAGACGAGCAGGACGGCACGATTGGCGTCGTTGCGCGCGGCGCGGCGGCGCATCTTTGCCGCCTGTCCCTGTCGCAGCAGCGGCACGAGCGACCCGATGAACAGAAGCGCCGCGCCATCGAACCCGGCCAGGATACCCCGTGTCATCCCGACCTCGGGCGACAGCAGGGCACTCGCAATGATCAGGACCGCCGCAAAGGCCAGGAAGCGCGGCGGCGCGATCCGGTCACCGATACGGGTTTGCAGGCGCTGCCAGCGGGTGGTGGTCATGCAGCGGAGTGTACGCCCGCCGGGGGCGGCTTGGCTATGGGTGGGTCAACCGGAAGAGGCCAGGCACGAGGCGAAGTCGCGCATCCGAAAAGGGCTCACCCGATCAGCCGAATAAGCCGGGCCTATGGGGGCGGTCATCCGGGAGCGGATATCCCGTCCAGTGCGTGATCAGCTTCGATCCCTGCTTCGACAAGGTGAAAAGGAAGTCGCCGACATTATGGACGGCGTTGCCATATTTGTCATTGATCTGGCCGTTGCCATAGCTCTTGAAGCGAACATCCAGTGTGTTGCCGGAAGGACGGGGCGTGCAGACGATATCCTCGTCCGTCTGGAAACCTTCCGCATGGAAACGGCATGTCGATCGGTCGAGCGTCAGGGTATGGGTGCCTACGATCGGCGATCCTCCAGCTGTCGCGCCGCCGGCGAACTCATAGATATAGCGGCCTTTCCACGGCGATGGATCTAGAGTCGAAAACGATCAACTCTGCTCACCCTGACGTGACCCCAGTCTTTCAACCAGCGGCAACCAGAGACCGACCGGTGTTGTCGCGCATGAGCGCAGGTGAAGCAACGGGCGGGGTTAACCCCGCCCGTTGCTGTTCGAGCCCGGCAGCGAATGC
>Ga0308158_10000533_pt1 | contig 58121 bp, 59 predicted proteins | sample PhyBR2_FD_201038 | JGI IMG/M metagenome (GOLD analysis project Ga0308158, IMG submission 201038) | Phyllosphere microbial communities from UC Gill Tract Community Farm, Albany, California, United States - DLSLB.R2 | ecosystem: Host-associated > Plants > Phyllosphere > Unclassified | place: USA... | reverse complement strand
TTGCCAGCTACTGGAGCGGCATCGTGAATGAGAGCGATCTGTGTTATCCCGGTGGCTTCCCGGGGCCGTTGCGGCCGTTGCTCGGCATCTGGTCAGAAGAGATCGATAGTCTGACTGATGAGGAGTTTAATGGTGTACGCGGGGTGCGCGGCAATGAGCTGGGTCTGAGTGGGCCTTATCAGGCGCGAGAGCTTTGCGAGCATATTCATCTGGAAGGGGCAACGGCGCTGGCCAGCTATGAGAGCGATTTTTATGCCGGTACCCCGGCGGTGACGGTGAATCGCGTGGGTCAGGGCAAAGCCTGGTATATCGCGTCGCGTAATGATCTGTCGTTCCAGCGGGATTTTTATGGTGCGTTGATTAAGCAGCTGGCGTTGCCGCGCGCTCTGGCGATTGATCTGCCACCGGGTGTGGTCGTTCAGCGGCGCACTGATGGCGAACAGGCGTTTCTTTTTGTGCAGAATTTTACCGGTCAGGTGCAGCAGCTGTCGTTGCCTGCTGGGCTCAGCGATTTGATCGATGGCTCGGTTGTGGGGGAATCGCTGGTGCTGGCGCCGTGGGGATGTCGCGTTCTGAGTGTGCCGCTAACTGAAGGCGCAAGCCTTTGACGTTAGTTTAATGCCGTTTGCTGGCAGGTTTAGCATCGGCTCAGGGGGCCAGTACCTTCCGCAAAGACGCAAAAGATGGCATCCCTGCCAGCTCAACACGGGCAATTACGCACCTCATCCCTGAGGTGCGCCCGTTCCCGGGCCAACGCGTTGCGTTGTTCAAAAACGCTCCCGGCGTTTTTGTCCCTGGCCCGTGATGCTTTGCTACAGGTACTGGCCCCCATCGCTTTGCGCATGGGAGTTGTCTGTTGGAAGTTTTGGACCGGCTTTAATTGCGGACTTTGTGGCGGAGGAATAGGGTTTGAGGGCAGGAAGAGTGTATTTTCTGTGAGTGCCCTGAAGCCAGTCCCCCTCGTTTTCGTTTATCAGTCGTGAGTGGCGGGCAGCAGCCCGCCTTTTTATTATCTGGAGGAGAACAACATGGTGAGTCTGAAATCGTTTAAGCAATATTTCAGTCGGCAGCCGCTGACGGCGGAAGAGGTTGAGATAGACAGTGCGCTGCTGGAGCGTCTTGTAGAGTGCTTTGGCGGGCGTGAAAACATTCAGCAGGTGGACGCCTGTTTAACCCGGCTGCGGGTGAAAGTGACATCGCTGAGGGCGGTGGATACGGCAGGATTACAGAAGGCGGGGGCGATTGGCGTGGTGATTCTGGGGCAGGAAGTTCATGCCATCTTTGGTACGCAATCCGACCAGCTGCGTCAGTTGCTGGAAGCCCGATTCTTCAAGCCGCTTCAGCCGGAGTAAAAAAAATGGATAACCGTCGCCGGTTATCCAAATAAGCCCCTGCATAAGAGCTTAACAATGATCACAATGAGGAGACTGCTTGGTTACCACCAGGCTTCGACCTGTACGCCGAAGTTCCAGGTGTTGTTACTGGTGTTGTCCTGGAAACTGTGTCCGTCTTCTGAGTCATTCAGGTAAGAGGCAAACAGACGCAGTTCCGGGCGTGACATAAATTCGGGACCGGCTGCGAGACCCAGCGCCAGCGTATATTTCTGACCCGCCTGTTTATAGTCACTGCCCACTTTGTTCTCATCTTTCTGCCAGAAACTACCCACTTCGCCGATGCCGCGGACATACTGTGTGAACTGATACTGACCACGACCCACCAGCGACAGCAGGGTGCTTTTGCTGGTCTGCGCGGTGACGTCATCCGCTGAACCCCAGGTTAAGACCTGATTCAGGGAGAACTTGTCGGTGATCGGCAGCAGGCCGGTATTGATTACGCGGTAGCCGGTGGCATCGCGGGTATCGTTCCACATGTCATACCAGCCACCGCCCTGTGAAATCATGTTTTGTGCCAGGCCTTTATTGGCGTACTGGAATACCAGTTTCTGATAGCCGCCCCACATATCCTGACTGATTTCACTGGTGAGCATAACGCCGTTTTCCGCATCATACAGGCCACCATACTCTTCCTGCTTTTTAGTCGTGTTCGGCATGGCGTAATCAATACCAAACTCGGTCCAGGCGCCGCTCCACGGTTTCCAGCCAGCATACCTAAGATCAAGGTAGTTAATGTTGACGTCGTTATCGCCATCGACCCGGTAATCGACGTCATTGGCATCGCCACGGATCCAGGCAAAGGAGATCGCGCCCGGGCCCAGAGTGTAATTTTCGATACCCGCACCGGAGCCGGAGATATTCCAGTATTTGGTATCAATGATGTGCAAATCGTGACGCTGGTAGTAACGTTTACCGCCCCAGATCACCGCATTCTTGTCACCCGGCACCAGCCCTTTGATCTGCAGATTAAGCTGACGCAAACCAAACTGCGCATCGTCACCGAAGGTGGTTTCGTTATCGTTAGAACCGTCGGAGAACATGCTGACCATGGTGTCGACGTAAAAACTGACGTCATCCTTTTTGTAGACTTCGCTGCCCAGCTCAACCTCGCCGTAGGTGTCGGCTTCATTGCCGAGACGGCCAATCTTGTTCTTTTGATACTCTTCAATACCGCCATCCTGCGATACGCCAACGCCACCACGCAGATAGCCATGGAAATCAATGTTGTCGATAGCAGCATAGAGCGTCGGGGAGGTCAGGGCCGCAGCGAGCGCCACAGCAGCAGTACGTAACCTTGTTTCCATGTTATCCTCAATTTTATTTGTAATACGTTCACATGACAGCGGCAGTTAACGCTTTTTGTCAGATGGGTGACAAACAAAATCGCGATAATGTGTGATGCAGTGCAAATAAAGTGGCGGTATTTGTAACGATTAGTGAATCAGATCACCAAATCTCGTGATGTGAAGGTATGACTTTTACTTTTTATTTGCGCAATGTGACTGCGGTAACCTGGCTTATTCGGCTGCTGTGATACCATTCCGCCATCGGTAATCAGGGATGCGAATTATGAAATCAAAAAATGCCACCTTAGAGGATGTCGCCCGCCATGCTGGCGTCTCTTATCAGACGGTTTCGCGGGTTTTGAATAAGTCGGCAAACGTCTCAGAATCAACGCGGCGCAAGGTGGAGCACTCTATTGAGACCCTGCGCTACGTGCCAAACAGACTGGCGCAACAGCTGGTGGGTAAGCAGAGCACAACGCTGGGTCTGGTGACCACATCGCTGGCGTTGCATGCTCCCTCGCAGGTGGCCGCTGCGGTTAAACGATATGCCAATGCCGCTGACTATCAGGTGCTGATCGCCATGATTGATGAGAACGTCAATCAAAGTCTGCAGAATTGTATCAATGAGCTGAAGTCGCAGCGCGTGGATAAGGTGATTATCAACGTCCCGCTGGAGAGCAGTGATGCGGAGCGGATCGTGCAGGAGAACGACGATATCCTGTGCCTGTTTCTTGATGTTGATCCCTACAGCGCGGTGTTTAATGTTTCGTTTAACCCGGCTGACGGCACCCGTGCCAGTGTCAAATATCTCTATGAGCAGGGGCATCGGGAATTTGCTCTGCTGGCCGGGCCAGAGGAGTCCGTTTCTGCCAATCTGCGGTTAAAGAGCTGGCTGGATACGCTGGAGAGCTATCGTCTGAAGCCGGTCAGCGTCAGCCACGGTAACTGGGATGCGCAAAGTGGTTACAACGGCGTGCTGCAACTGCTGCGTGAAGCGCCGGAGTTCAGCGCGCTGCTGGTGGGAAATGATCAGATGGCACTGGGAGTGCTGAGCGCGCTGCATCAGCGCGGTGTAGCGGTGCCGGGGCAGATTTCGGTGATTGGCTACGATGACACCTATGAAAGTGCCTTCTTCCATCCGGCGCTGACCACGGTGTCGCTCGATCTTGATTTACAGGGCAAAGAGGCCGTTGCGCGTCTGTTGTTAGCCAGTGAGCAGGATGAGCAGCGTTCCTCTTCTATCCTTCCGGCAAAACTGGTGGTACGCAGCTCGACGGGTATCGCCGGTCAGCAGCAGCGTGATCTGAAGCAGATTGCTGAGCAGCTGCGGCTGCTCGCCAGTCGCCTTGAGTAGCAGAACACCGCAAGCAGATAAAAAAAGCATAAGAACGCGCCGCTGCTATGCTCAGATCAGGATAACGATTCTGCACGTCGGAAAAATTATCCGATCACTAAATCGGTCAGTGAACGGGCATTCTGCTTCGCGGTAATGCAGCCGACACGTTCAGCCCGGTTTCTCTACTCTCAGGGAGTGACATTATGCTGTGGCTTGAACAGGGGCTTTACCTCAGGATTGAAGAGTTAGCGCATGGCCCCAGGCCACTGCCGCTTTCCAGCGGTTTTACCCCGCAGACGGCTTATCGCGCGCTGGGCTGTTTTAACCCCTCTGAAACATCAGATGCTTACTACATTCTTTCAAATGACCGCGATGAAATATGGTTCATCTGTAACCGTCATCTGAGAACCGTTTTCCTTGATGCCAGCAACACGGCGTTTCGGGTGAAAATGCAGGAGCCAGCAGAGAGTCTGCCGGTACTCTCTGCTGCACCCGATGGTCAAATCGTCTCCTTTGAGCGCTCTGTCTGATGTAGCCTGTTACGCATCAGATAATAAAAAAGCCGCCATCGCTGGCGGCCTTGATTACGTTTAAGTCGATGCGTTATCTGTAAATCTGCCAGTGATGTTTTTAACTCGCCGTGGCGGTCTTCATTGCCGGGCGCTGGGGCAGTATCACCAGAAGAGCGATGATGATTAGCGCCAGCGTTAGCGAGGCACCGTAGCGGCTTAGCGCGAGTCCGCCTGAGGCAAGGGGTTTGTCCAGAAAGTCGCCGACCACGGCACCCAATGGTCGGGTCAGGATAAAGGCCGCCCAGAAGAGCCCCGTACGCGAAAGTGATGTAAAGCGACTGGCCGCCCAGATGATTGCCAGCGCGCCAACAAACAGCAGGATCCCGCCATCGTAGCCCAGCCCTTCAGTGTCTGCCGTCCAGTCACCTAAGGCCGTGCCCAGGGTTTGTGAAAACATAATAGTGACCCAGTAAAAACTCTCTGTGACGCCGTTGTTCACCGAACTGACCGCGACTGTACCGCAGGTGATTTTCCACAGGAAAAGCGAGAGGATAAGCAGGGTGCTCAGCAGCAAGGTGCCCCCTAAATATCCTATGCCCAGTGAGCGATCGGCAAAATCTGCCATCGTCGTGCCGACCGTGGTTGTGGCCACCACGGTGAACCAGTAAATCCATTTGTTGAAACTGTGGCGATTTATCTGCACCACCACCGCGATCAGAAAGATGATGGCGAAAATCAGTGTCCCGGTCAGGTAACCGAGATTCATCGACATGGTCACCGCATCGCCGCCGGTTTCACCCAGGGTAGTCGCAGCGATTTTGGTTAACCAGAAAGCCGCGGTAACGGCCGGAACTTTACTGAGAGCGTGAGAAGCTGTGTTGTTATTTTGCATAGGGTGATACTCCGGAACAGCCCAACATGGGCTAATACAGAGACGATGTTATAAGATTAATCTTAAGAAAAGGTTAAGCTAAAGAAAACTATGACAGGAATTTTGATCACAGCTTGTCACTCGCTAAACCGGCATTTACCCTATGATTTAATGTAATATTTGCCCTGTCGGAGTGCAGTGTTTGGGCTGTTTCCCCTGTTAACCTATAAGAATTAATTCTCAGTTACTCTGTTTTCTTCTTAATTTTCAGGCGATGCAACGAGTGATAGCCCGGCGGCTTAATCAGGTAAAAATTGCAGAAAAAGTAGCATCAGGGCGTGCGAGCCATGCCGGGGCAGTATTGCCCTGATAATCAGCATCGGGGCAGGGTGGATGGCATAGCAACCCCGACGCTGTTATCCGGATATCACCAGTTTTGTCTGGTGGGAGAAACGATCAGGTCGTTGACGGTAACGTTCTGCGGCTGATTAAGTGCATACACCACCGCATTAGCCACATCCTGTGGGCTGATGGCTAATTTATTGAGTTCCTGAGCCACTTTACGGCCCTGAGGATCGCCGACTTTATCGGCCCAGCCGGTATTGATTACGCCAGGGCTGATGGTATTGACGCGTATCCCGTTATTAACTCCTAAGTCTTTGCGCATCGATTCTGTCATGGCATGGACGAAGAATTTTGTTGCACTGTAAACCCCTGCACCCGCATCCACCTGATGACCTGCAACCGATGCCATATTCAGGATCTGTCCCTCATTTTTCTTCAGCATAACGGGTAACACAGAGGCAATGGCGTTCAGATAGCCTTTGATATTGACGTCGACCATTTTGTTCCACTCTTCCCATGCAACGTCACTCCAGCTTGAGAAAAGCATCAGGCCCGCATTGTTAATCAGTATGTCTATGGAGCCGAAGGTGTCACTGGCGAACTTCACCAGCGCCTGGGTTTCTTCCAGACGCGTAACATCGGTTACCAGGCCGACAGCGCGTCCCCCTTCAGCTTCAATCTGGCGTACCAGCGTATCGAGGCCGTTCTGGTCCAGTGCTGCCGCCACAATATTCACGCCATGACGCGCAAGTTCCCGCGCGGTAGCCGCACCAATCCCGGAGGATGCACCCGTAATAATGGCTGTTTTCTGTTGCAGGTAATTCATTTTTAATTCTCCTTCTGGTGAAAGGGGCGGGTAGTCACCCGCCATAAACCGTTATCAGCAGCTGGCTTCCGGCCAGTCGGTATAACCCTCTGCACCACCGCCGTAATAGGCTTCTTTCGGCGCGATGGTCAGCGCGGCACCGTAACGCAGACGCTTAACCAGATCCGGGTTGGAGATGAACAGGCGTCCAAAGGCAACCGCATCAATAATTCCGGCGTTGCGGCGGCTGATGGCCATCTCAAGGTCATAGTTGTTATTGCCAATAAACGGACCGTTGAACTGTGCGCTCAGCGCGTCCATGTCCACATCGGCAGGCACATCACGAGAGGTGGCCGTCGCGCCTTCAACGAAGTGCAGATAAGCCAGGTTGAACCGGTTAAGTTGCTGAATGAGGTAGCCGTACATCGCCATAACATTGCTGTCTGGCGGGGTGTTACCGGCATCAGGCGTGACCGGAGAGAGGCGGATACCGACTTTGTCATTGCCCCAGATGTTGATGATGGCTTCTGTCACTTCCAGCGTCAGGCGGGCGCGGTTTTCAATAGAGCCACCGTAGGCGTCGGTACGGTGATTGGTGGAATCACGCAGGAACTGATCGAGCAGGTAGCTGTTGGCAGAGTGGACCTCAACGCCGTCGAAACCGGCACGCAGGGCATTTTCAGCTGCACGTTTGTATTGCTCAATGATGCCGGGGATTTCTTCTGTTTCCAGCGCACGCGGCGTCGATACCGGCACAAAGCCGTTTACGGTATAAGTCTGTCCTTCAGCTTTAATGGCAGATGGCGCAACCGGACGCTGGCCGTCAGGCTGCAGTTCCACGCTTGAAAAACGGCCCACGTGCCATAACTGGCAGACGATTTTGCCGCCTTTGGCGTGGACTGCCTCGGTGACCTTTTTCCATCCAGCTACCTGCTCTTCGCTCCATATCCCCGGTGTCGCGGCATAGCCGCGTCCCTGCGGAGAGATGTTGGTGGCTTCAGAAATAATCAGGCCAGCCCCGGCACGCTGTGCATAGTAGGTAGCATGGAGTTCATCAGGCACACCCTCTTCACCGTAACGGCTACGCGTGACCGGTGCCATGACAATGCGGTTTGACAGCTGAAGGCTGCCCATCGAAACAGGTGAGAATAAATCGGTACGGGTACTGTTGTCAGTCATATAAACCTCTTAATAGTTGACCGGTCGTCTAGTAAATGGATAAAAAAAACCGGCTACCCAAGTAGCCGTGTTGTTGCGTTCATTGCCTGACTGAACGCTTTGTCAGGATCGTGGATTTTCGCCATCAGGGAAGCCCCCAGCCAGAGCTGATAGAGTTCTTCTGCCAGTTCAGTGGCATCCGTTACGGCGGGCAGGGAGCCATCTTCCTGACCGAGCCGGAGGCAGGCAGCAATTTTGAGCACAATTTCATGGGTGCCCGTTGCCAGCACATGCCGCATGTTATCGTACTGGTCGCAGACTTCCGCCCCCAGCTTGACCACGAGACATTTACTTTCAGGCAGGTCTGCGCCCTGGGTGGTTTTCCAGAAGGTAAAATAGCGCAGCAGTCGCTCTCTCGCCGTTCCTGTTCCGCCTAGCTGATGCTCTACTTCCAGCAAATAGTGGCTGAAGTAGTGCTCCAGCAGCGCCTCTGCAAACGCTTCCTTCGACGGAAAGTAGTAATAGAACGAGCCTTTTGGGATATCCGCCGCTTTTACAATCTCGGAAATCCCGACGGCGCTGTAGCCCTTATGAGTAATGATCGCCCTGGCCACATCAATGATGTGCTGCCGCATATCTGTCACGTTTCTTTTCATAATGTGCACACTCTAGTGAAAAACTGACCGGTCGTCTAGTAACTTTTAACCTTTTTCATGCTTTCAGTTTCTGATTGTGAGCGGGTGAAGCAGTCGGGTGGCGTGCTGCCCGATCAATTTCAGGCTCTGAAGCGTCGCACCGTCTTTCGCCTCTATCGACATGCCTTCCAGCAGCGTATTCAGAACGGTAGCCAGCGCGACGGTGTTGGTATCTGCGGGCAGTTGCTTCTCCTGAACCGCTCTGACCAGCCTTTTTCCAAACAGATCTTTTCCTTCCTGCCTGAGAACGCTAACCGCCCTGACAACATCCGTCGATTCTGCTGAAACATTGATGGCTGCCAGCACCACCATGCAGCCGCAGGGCGCTGAAGGGGAGAGCAGAATATCGGCTGCTTCGCTAAAGAAACCGTCAATCGCTTCACCAATATCCTGCCTCTCCTCAAGCCGCAGCCAGGTCGCTTTCCAGTACTTCGTTTCGTAGTAGTTCACGGCCTCCAGAAAAAGTTTTGCCTTGTTGCCAAAGGCGGAATAGAGGCTGGGTGGGTTGATTTCCATGGCGGCGCAAAGTTCGGCAACCGATGCCGGCTCAAAACCTTTGCGCCAGAACAGATCCAGCGCCTTCAGCAACGCTTTATCACGGTCAAAGCTTCGTGGCCGGCCTTTCGGCTTTTCAGTGGCAGCAGGCTGGTCAGGTATTTTCATAGACGGCCTCAATCATTCTCTTGACATATTACATAGTGATCACTATACAATAATACTATTACGTAGTGCTCACTACAGAATTAAATCGACACAGTGGCTCGCCTTTTATCCCGCCTGCGCTCCCCCGGCAGGCTGCTGTCGCGCTGAGTCGGTACGTGTCTGTGTCAGAAAATATCACCCAAAAGCGGGGTGTCTGAAGGGATACCTTGTTAATCAGAACGGAGAGAAAACAGATGAATAACACGACCTATGTGCAGGACTATAACGCCATCGTGGCAGTGCTGAATCAGTATAACGAAGGAGGTAAGCAGGCGAAAAGTGAGCTTATGAAGCCCGCTTTCAGCGACAGGGCGACCATTTTTGGTCTCGACAGTGACGGCAACCTCAGCGGCGGTCCAATTCAGGGATTGTTTGACACCATCGACACCGCATTCCGTCCTTCACCCGAAGCAAAAGCGGCTATCGTGCGCGTAGATATTGTTGGGTCTGCCGCCAGTGCCCGCATCGACACTGACGACATTTCTGGTTTCCGTTTCACTGATTTTTTTAACCTGCTGAAAGTGAACGATCGCTGGACCGTGGTCAGCAAGATCTATCACACACATACGGCAGACTGATCCAGGTCTGGTCAGCTGACCGTTGCAGCCTGCGTTTGCTGCGGGCTGCAAAAAAGGATTGAGACGACTAAAACAGTAAAGTGAATTTACGCCTGATTATCCGGTTGCTATTAATCAACATAATCATACCCCAGCGCTTTTGGCAGAGGTGGCATCATTAAAGATTCTGGCCCGATCGGCCGATAAACACTGGCTCATACTTCTGACACTGAATCCCGGGTTCGCTCACTTTTGTGCGGGCAGGGCGGCACCTCAGCAGCTGCAGACGGACAAGCGCAGCGTCAGCCGCCGTCAATGGCGGGTATTCTCGCAATGGTGAACCTGTCTCCGGATCCTCCTTCAGCTACAGGCGGACATTAACGGTTATAATCAGGTCTGTAGCGACGAGTATTGAGCCTGTTTAATATCGTCAGCGACGTCGGAGTCGGCCGCCATGAACACAATGATCAAACCCTCTTTTACCGCTGTCTGGTCTACAGACGCCCAGGGTATCTGCGTCGCCAGTCAGGAAAGCCCTGCTGGTCTGATGCCTGAACTGAAGGGTGTGACGCTGAGTTCATGGCTGAGACTGGCACAGGCCGACGACGATGCAAAGATCGCGCTGCAACTGACCGCAGCGCTTGATTTCCTGACGCCTTTTCATATTGAAGTGCCGATCAACTGTCTGGATGGCAAGACGCGTCGGGTTATTGTATCTGGCCTGCCGGATCGCCAGCCTGGCACGTCCCGTCTGCAGTATAACGGCTTCATTCTGGATGTGACCGGACAGCGTAAAGCGCTGGAAGATGCGCTGCGCACGGCGGCAGAATATCGTCTGTTAATTGAAAACAGCACCGATCTGATTGCCCATTGCGACGCGGATGGCCGGTACGTTTCAATCTCGCCCTCTTATAGCGAAATGATTGGCTGGACAGCCGAAGAAGTTGTCGGTCAGCTGGTGGTAGATTTCCTGCATCCCGATGACCGCGGCCCCGCTTCTGAAGCACTGGCCTGCATCTTTAATGGAGGAGTACTGCCGGACGTCGTTGAGGTGCGCAAGCTGCATCGTGACGGCCACTACATCATTCTGGGCACCAAAGCCTGTGGCGTCATCAATCCCTCTACCGGCAAAAATATCGGTGCAGTTCTGGTGTCGCGCGACATTACGCGAGACAAAGAGAGGATGCGCAATCTGGAGAAGCTGGCAACGCTGGATACGCTGACCGGGCTGCATAATCGTACCTGGATCAACGACCAGGTCGGGCGCATGCTGGCGAAGGTGGATGATGAGGCCTACACGACGGTGATGTTTATCGATCTGAATGGCTTTAAGGCGGTGAACGATTTGATGGGCCACGCGACAGGGGATGCCTTGCTGCAGCAGGTCAGTGAACGGCTGCAACGCTGTATGCGTCCGGGCGACTCACTGGCGCGACTGGGCGGAGATGAATTTGTTGTGGCGGCAAAGTGCAGAAATCGCGATACAGCCGCTGCCATTGCCCTGCGTATTATTGAAAGTCTGCACGCGCCATTCGCCATTGATAATATGGATGTGCGCATTGGCGCGGCTATCGGTATCAGCCTTGCCCGCTTTGGGACGGCATCGGCCAAAATATTATTCGAAAACGCGGATAAAGCGATGTACCAGGCCAAAGCCCGACGTGATGGGTCGTATCAGTTTTTTGAGTCAGAAGAGCCTTAGTCGATGCATATGATTGCTGGTATGACCTTCCGGATTTGAAGGTAATAGATCTTACGTTTAACGCTTTGCCGCCTGTTCCCGCAAGGATACATTTCCTGAACGCCTGATTAACCCGCCTTATATTCTGAAACCGCGCGCCACAGCAGAAAGATTTTCTGTTTCAGGCTCAAAAAGAAGTCTGTAGCTGATGACCAACATCTATGTGCGAGACAGGCTACTGAATTCATTCAAACGTCTGTGATGAACTGGCCTGAGTGACTTCGCGGAACTCCGCTTAAGGCAATTCATTGCCTCAGTTTATTATTTCTGTTGGTTTTTCACTTTCGGGAGACCAGTAACCCCCACTGCCATGATAGGTTTCAGCTCCCAGCACGAACGAGGTTCCGCAATGATTACATGCAAAATGGTAATCAACGATATCGCCCCAAATCATCTGTTCAGCACATTCAGAAAAGGTGTACTGATTCCAGTTATTGATGGTTGAAACTTCGGAAATGATCTCTTCTTTAACTGCGTTATGTGCAATACGTATTGCCAGGCTCAACTGACGAGGTTCCCGTATAACGTATTTAACACATAGATCCTGACAGAACTCACAACTCACTCTGTAAAACCTCCCTTTTATCTGAATGTTCAGGTGTAGAGCTATCGCAGGACACTGTTTTGCACTTTATATCCCACCTGAAGGGACAGTCGCTTTCACTTCAAAAAGTTTAAATGTGTTCTTTAGTACTCATTGTATTCATTGTGAGGCAGAACGCCGGTCAATGATTTCTTTCACGTAATGCTCTATAACAATGTGATGTTCATGGCTTATCTGAGAAATGAATGTTTGCAGGAAATCGGGTGTGGAGTGAAGGGTATTTGTGACCAGTTTATCGAAGTCTTTCTGGGTAAAGCGGTCATAGCCTTTTAGCGTCGAACGCTGGAGCAAGGTATGCGCAGTAATTTCGAGCACGGCACGCCTGTAATCATCGGAAAGCAGAATATCCAGATCGTGCCGGCTGATCTCAAAGGCAAATTCATAGCTGATAAAACCAGAATCGACAGGCAATGAGTAGGTCAGTTTACCTTCCTCCTGTGTCACATGAGGTTCGTATCCGTCACCCATGAGGCGAACTAATTGCATATTAATCTCCTGCTCTTTCAGACCTGAGTTGTTACTTCAACAGTCTAAACCACCGATATCGATATTATTCCGCTTCTGACGACGAGCGCAAATACTCACAACATCAGGTTGATCGATAGCGGAAGTTCCCGGTTGTTCACCTGTTCGCTAACGGCAAAACTGACAAAGTGGTATGCCTGTTACGGAGAGTCATGTCAACCGTGAGCAGTGAGCTAAAGTTTTCCAGGTGACTTTATGAGCCGGTCGCCTCTCCACGCTATTTTCGAGACAAAAAATAGCAGAGAGGAGGTCGTCGCTTACACGTTCTGGAAAAAAGCATCAGGCGATGCTTCTGAAAGGGTCTTAAGCGACCAGCCCACACTTCCGGTTTTCTTGTCTGCCACGGATAGGCGCTTTCAGGCTGACCCGCCAGTGCCAGCAATAAGTTCTCCTGATTAAATCCTGCGCAGAACTGCATGCCAATCGGCAGATTATGGGAAGAAAGGAAGCCCAGAGGAACAGACATCGCGGAAGTTCCGCACACGTTCGCCAGTGCAATAAACGGTGACTGATTGAAAACGTGATGTTAGCGCATCGACTGGCTGCTTTGAGCGAAAAGCGGTCGCTTAAATTGTGACATGGAAGCATCTCGATTATTCGTGTCTTTACGCATAGAATTTGATAACTTGAGTTGCCCCACCACCTTAGAGTGCGATCCTACTAATAAAGGAATAAATAATGAAAGCAAGGTTGCTTTTAAGTCTATTACTTTTGGCAATGTCATTTAATGTCGCTGCATTTACTCAATTCAAACCAGCAGTCTTAAATGCTGCTCTTTTGTTCGAGCATGATGCAACTACCGGGAACGTAAAACATAGCCTCCAGTGGATCCGAGATATTTACGGTAAACTTCAGGCGATGACAGAAGTTAGATACGATCGTAACGGGTGCTTTACTAATATCAACATGGTTGATAAGGCAAATGGCCATGAATTCCATTTGGTAAACAAAGATGGTGTACTGACCTCTTTTAAAGGTCAGAGTATTACCGGAAAAATCAATGAACGCTGCGAAATCACTGAGCTTGAGAATGAAAAAGGCAATTATGTACTCAGCTATAATGTGCGCGGATTGCTTGAAACAATCGTGGACAAAGACACGGGCGAAGTTGTAAAGCGATATGAATATCACAATAGCCAATTTCCTGTGCGTATAAGAAACTATAAAGATCGGAAGGACACGCGTATCTTTTATCCATCCGGAAGTGCGCAATTTGTTGACTCAGAGAGCGTATCAAAAACAGGGGACTTAATTGTCCGACTGAAGCAAAGCTGTGCTTACACCGCTGATGGTAATGCAGATAAATGCTCGCTGATCGCCTCCACTAAAGACGACTATCGTAGCTCAATCTTGATATGGATCTCTAATCACGAAACGGAATATTTCTGAATCTATTAAAAATATCAAAGCCAACGCAACCTCTCCCGAGAGATTGTCCTGCTTCCTAATTTTTAATGCCATTGAAATATTATCAATGTCCGCTCCTAGCACGAAGCGGACAAGCTAACTGAGCTAGAGGCCGCTATGAGCGAGGAGCGGACATCAGGTTAGCCGGTATTATGGGTGCCGCCTGTAATTTTCCCGGACATACGTCTGTAGTTTTTAATGGTCGCACTGGAAAGGCTTGCTGCCGTATCTACGATGACAAAGCTGAAAGTGTTTTCAGTTATCAGGGGACTAAGATCTGTACAGGCAATAAGAAGAGCCTCCACATTAAGATTTGCCACTACAGACATTAAATTCATCCACTCTGCCTGTACACCGGAGTCATGAAAACCTTTCGTTTTAATCCGTCCAATTAGCGATGTGGTCATCTCACGAAGCAGAGGTGGATCAATAATCTCTTTGCCAGAAGCTTCTATCCGCGCCTGATAAAAACCCGCTTCCAGTGTAGGTTCCGTAGCCAGTACAGCAATCCTGGTTGCCTCTGCAGGCAGTGACTCAAGTGCAATGTCTGCGATATGCAGAAGTGGGATACCGGAGCTCACCGCCTTCATTTCGGCAAAGTAGCAGTGCGCAAGATTACAGGGAACAGCTATCAGACTCACTTTGGCCCTGACGAGTTCGGTAATACCCTGCTGCAGGGTTGCGATCATCGCATTATCATCAACTTTCTTGCCAGGCCAGAAAGGTGTCGGCAACGAGATAATATGCATTTTAGGAAAATCCATATCATATTTCGCTCCGTACCCGATGTAACAGTCTGTTACCAGCATATCAACGAAGGGGGCTGTGGAGCGGGGTCCCATTCCTGCAAGCACACCTATAGAAAAAGTCATTGTCAGTGCCTCCTTTTAAGATCTTCTTTCCACTTAACAAATTATCGATAAGTTGCCTGCAAAATTACAGACGAACGGAATGAACATGCCGGAGGTCACTCAGAAAGGTGCAGGTGAACTGCCGCAATTGATCAACACATCATGATGCGGAGAGAGCAGGCTTCAGGCACAAAGCGGACCTACGCTCCGGAAGGTCCGCTATGAGCGAATAGCGGAAGTTTGAAGTGGCTCTCACCTCTGATGAAGGTATTACTTAGAATTGCGGTGTTAATCAATGTGGCGCAAGTCATATAACTGGAATGCTTCGCGGTGTCGCGCTAGCACGTTTTATCGCCGTCAGCCCAGCGCTTGATATCAATTATCTTTGGTGACCGGATTCCCGTGCTCAAGACGTTCTTGGTTGTATAAAGGGAGACCTGTGCGTTGTCACCATGCCGACTTTCGATCTCAATTAGCGTGTTATTTATCAACAATCCCTGTGAAAGGAACTTTTGATTAATCTCCCCTGCTTTGCGTTCACCATCAAATTCGCTCAGTACGATGACCGGATTTCCTGAATATGCCTCATATTCGAGGCACTGTCTTGCCATGTACCTTAGGGTTCGATAAGTATCAGATGAGCCTGCCTTGCTCACGAAACTGCCGTCAAAAGAGGATTGGCTGCTTTTTAGTTCACTGACCGTAATAGCGCACCCGCTTAGTGAGAGCGAAATTAACAGGCTTGCAAGAACAACGTATTTCACGTTTAACTCCATCATTCAGGTAACGGCCATTCGCCGGGGCGGATCAACGTTGTCCTTGCTTTCAGGCGGACTTGTGATTTGGGAAATCAACCGAAACCATCAGCCCACCTTCTGCCGACGTACTGAGGCTTACGCTGCTGTTGTGTTGCTGCGCAACGGCTTTAACGATGGCAAGCCCCAGCCCACTCCCGCTTTGCAGCTGGTTAGGATCACGAAAAAATCTGTCAAACACGCGCTCCCTCAATTCAACGGGAATGCCAGGCCCTGCATCTGAAACACGTAACTGCGTGGATTGATTTAAGGATCGTAATTCCACCTCAATCCTCCCGCCCCAGGGGCTATACTTCACGGCATTTTCGACTACGTTATCGATAAGCGACATTAACCGTTCCCTGACGCCAGTCACCCAGATTTCCTCTTCGGCGTAAAATTCAAGTTCAATCCTGCGTTCCGCCGCGAGCGGTGCCAGCCCGGCCATACGTTCTTGTATGAGCGTTGTCAGCGGCAAAGGCTCCATAACCATGTCAATGCGCGCTTCGCTGTGCATCAGCAGCAGCAACTGATTGACCAGACGAGCCGCACGGCTGTTGCTGCGAACAATGCCCGCAAGCAACTCTTTTTGGCTGTCACTGCTCACATAAGATTCCAGCGCCTCAACATTGATTCGCATCGCCGCCAGGGGGGTACGCAACTCGTGAGCGGCATCGGCAATGAAAACGCGTTCCCGTTCAGTGCTTTCCCGCACCCTGGCAAGAAATCCATTAACCGCGTCAACCATCTGGCGAAGCTCCCTGTGCTTTGGCACTGCTTTTAAGGGCGAGAGATCGTCCGGCGTGCGTAAGGACACTTCATTTACCACTTTATTCCATGGGCGCATTGCAATGCGGATCGACAGCCAGGCAGGGAACAAAAGAAAAGGAATGCATACCAGCAGCGGCATCACGTAGTAGCCACGCGAGTTCAGATAGATAAAGAAATTCCAGCCTCCAGCAGGGGTGATAAGCGTGACCTCTGTGTCGGCGTTCCCGGACTTTAAGGTACGGCTGTTCCAGGCGCGACCATCACTCTCCACGCGCTCAATTTTTCCATAACGGCTGTTTATCACTCCGACTGGCGCACCATCAGAGGCATAAATTATCTCTTTATTCTCGCGTACGATAAGGCTGATTGAGAGTGCTGGATCTTCACCGCCGCCATAATTTTCCCGTACTGCCTTACTTAATGCAGCCAGCACATGCGTTCGCTCCTGCGGGCGATCGTCCATACTCTTAACCACAGTAAAAATGGTTTCGTACGTCTTGCTGCCCGTTAATATCGCCGGACTACGTAAGTCCTCCCACAAAACGTAAGTCAGAAAAAGACACCAGAGCAGAGTGAGCAATAGCATCTGCGCTACCATAATTCGCCGCACGAACGTTGGGGTTCTCAGATGGCGCCAGACATTTCGCATCAACCTGCTCCCTTCTGAATGGGTACGGTATCAATGACATACCCAACGCCCCTCACCGTTCGTACATAGCCTTCGCCGATTTTGCGACGCAAATTCCCCATATGCACATCAAGCGCATTACTCATATTTTCTTTTGCGCCGAAGATCCTTTCTTCCAGAAAACTGCGAGTAAGCACGCGGTCAGTGCGTAACATCAACGTTTCAAGCAGCGCGTATTCACTTGCCGTCAACTCAATATGCCGTGCATTCACGGTCACGCGTCGTGTGGGCACAAAAAGTGATAATCCCCGAAGTTCTATCGCCTCGTTCTGAAAACCATAACTGCGGCGCGCAAGCGCTCTCACCCTCGCCAGCAACTCGGCGAGAACAAACGGTTTGACGAGATAGTCGTCTGCACCCGCGTCCAGCCCGGAAAGGCGATCGTGCAGTGTGCCTCGCGCCGTCAGGATGATCACGGGAATGCCCTTGTGCTGCTGACGCAGGCCCACCATCAGACTCATGCCATCGCCGTCGGGTAATCCGAGGTCGAGCAACACAAGTTCAGGCACGCAGACATCAAGCTGATGCAGCGCATCCTCTTTGCGGCGAACCCATATAACATCAAATCCTTGATCTGCAAGGGCAATACGTATGCCGTTACCGAGATCCAGGTCGTCTTCAATCAGGAGTATTTTCACAATGGTTACGGTATCAGCAGTGAATGAAGAACGTCTGAAGAAAAAAACGGTATCAGGAAATCTATCAGCTTTGCAGCATCTGTGGTTGCTTCACCCTTTCTTCATTTTTGGCTCATGAGAACTTTAGCGGGCGCATTCAAAATGAACGTTCTGGCGTTTACAACCCGCTTGCATCGTAATCATTTGAATGCATAAGGACTTCTTTAATGAGAAATAACACACTGCGTCATAAGTTCCCCCTTTCACTCACGGGGTACAGCCTGAAAAAAATGTTGTCGGGCGCAGTCCTGGCGTTACTGACCACCCCGATACTGGCGGCAGCACAGAATCAGGGCAACGCGTTGACGGTGGGAGGCGGCGCGAACGTGACGCCACGTTATTCTGGTTCGGACAAAAGCCGCGTCACGACTTCCCTGGTGCTTGATTACACCATGGAAAATGGTTTCTTCGTCAGCTCCACGCGGGGCATCGGTTATGGCAATAACATCGGCAAATTCGATTACAACGCTGCGGTGAGCTATCGCGCAGGCCGTAAGGATCGTGACGTGGACAGTGACTCCCTAAGCGATGGCAGCGACTATTTGCGAGGTATGGGGGATGTCAAAGGCTCGGCTCTCGGTGTATTTGGCTTGGGATACGGGGTGACCGACTGGCTTAATTTGCAATTGCAGGCTGAAGTGCCATTTTCTGAGCAAAACAATGGCACGGCATTGCATTTTGGCATTAATAGCCCGCTCTATACCTCACCGAATAATACAGTAACGCTGGCGCTGACCGGCAGCTGGGGGACGGACAAATACATGCAGACTTACTACGGAGTCAGTGCATCTCAATCGGCTGCATCAAGGTTTATCCGATATGATGCCGGATCGGGAATTTATGCCTGGTCGATGAATCTTGACTGGACACACAAGTTCAATGAGGACTGGAGCGTGATTGCCGCAGCAGGCGTTACGCAGTTAACGGGAGATGCGCGCAATAGCCCGATTGTGCAACGAGAAATATCACCCACAGGAAGCCTGCTGGTGACATACCACTTCTGATCGTTATTCAATGTGTGTTTCCCGCCAGCTTATGGCTCTTCTCTGCCAATAAACACGCTTTCTAATCCACCCTCTTTTCAGCTAACGGGGCAGTACGCAACAGATTGCAAAACCTAAAGCTTCAGCCCCGAACATGTATAACATCTGTTCACCTCCGCTGGCGCAACAGCAAAAGCGCGCGCGCCGAAGAACATGCCTACCTTGCTGGTGTTGCGGAATTCGCCAGCAATGCATCGGCGATATCCAGTATGGACCGCAGCGATCGATATGCCGGAGATAATAGTGACATCCCTCGGCGGCATTTGAATACTCTGCAATCCGGCGATGGCGTCGCCATGAGTCCCTGGCAGCATGGCGGCAATCCCTATTCCCCGATGGCACATCTGCGCCTGAAAGTCCCGACAGGTGCTGGTGAACATGCACCGCGATTGAGGGAATCTATCGGGCAACCAGGCGACGTAAAAAAAGCGGGATGTACCGTATTAATAAGAATAAGCCCAGTGTCGTACCTACAATGAAGCGAGCATGCGATAGAGCGAGTTGCCTGCCTCCGCCACGGTGATGGATTAAGACTCGGAGTAAAGACGGTCACAAGGATAATGCCGACTACTTACTTTTTGAGAACAGTCTCGGACATAAGCTTAACTATACCCACTCAGAAAATGATATGGCTGTAGATTGCTCCCTGCATATGAGTACATCTTGATGTCAGTAATGTCAGCTTATGGCACCAAGCGGCCAGTCTCATCAGGTGCTGGGTCCGCTAAGAGCGAATAGCGGACATTGCCAGAAGCATTTTATGAGAATTATCAGGGAGCAGATCGATCTTGGGATGTTATGTTAAGCAACATATTAGTGAAAATCTAAACAGGATGTCATTCCAGTGAATGTAAACACTTGCCAGACCTGCGGCCAACCGGTGAGCAAAACACCAGAAACTATGAATTTTGACTGTGGCGGCGATTGTTTATATTGCATGGCTCGCCATGGTGATCCAGACGCAATTGAGGCTATTGAGAGACTTACTGGCAAAAAAGTTAATGTCTGGGGAAGTTTATATAGTTCAAGTGAGGCTAAGGGACGGTCATGAGCGAACAGCGGACGTGGAACCTGTAAATGAATGCCACATAACTGCGTTTGGAAGTCCTGTACGGACATTTCCCTTATTCCCAGGGTAAGCCTTGCTCCCAGCTTTCAACCAGCAGGTCGATAAAGGCGCGAATGCGCGGGGATAAATGTCGTTTACTGGGGTAAATGATCCGAACAGGTTCAGGGGGGAAGGGATAGTCCTCAAGCACGGGTATTAATTTACCGCTACGCAAATCTTCTCCAAGCAAATAGGTTGGTAAGTGGACTATACCAAATCCGGAAATTGCCGATGCCCGCATGGCTTCCGAACTGTCGAGGTTTAGCCGCCCGGGTCCTTCATACACAAAAGTGCCTTCCGGAGTCGCAAACCGCCAGCTGCGTCTCTTTTCTGCACTCAGAAGAAAAATAGTGTCATGCCTGGTTAAGTCTGAGGGCGTTTCTGGAATGCCCCGTGAGGACAAATATTCGGGAGATGCACAAGTGACAATGTGCTGCGAAGCAATCGTTCGGGTAAGAATGCGCGAATCATCGCGAGGTTCACCGATGCGAATGGCAATATCAAAGCCTTCTTCAATCAGGTCGACAAACCTGTCGCTAAAGGACACCTCCGCACGAAGCTCCGGCCACTTTTTCAGATAAACATCAAGAATGGGAAGGATATGGTGCTGACCAAAAGAAAGCGGCGCACTCAGCCGGAGAGTCCCCGTTGGCTTACCTCTGCGCATGGCCATCGCGGCATCAACCTCTTCCAGGTCATCCAGTATCTGTCGGCAACGCTCGAACATGATCCTCCCTTCATCGGTCAGACTCAGACTCCGGGTGGTACGGTTCAGAAGGCGAACCCCCATGCGCGTTTCGAGCCTGACAATACTCTTACCAATGGCAGAACGTGTGAGCCCGAGGGAGCCCGCTGCGTGGGTGTAACTCCCGGCTTTTACCGCCGCGACGAACGCGGCGATATCACCAATGCTGTTGATCTCCATGCTTTATATATCCTCTTTAATACGGGCGTTAACGTACCCCCATACGGGAAGCACATTCCCCAAATGTTTATATATTATAGATTCCTGTTATTTTTTAACGCAAATACAAACAGGAATAAAAATGCTGAATCAACAAACCAAACAAGCCGTAAAAGAATGGTCAGAAAGCCTGGCCGGCCTGGGTCCAATCCTTACCGGTGAGGATACCGTAACGCCTATGAGTGAGGTGCGTGACGCCTACACCCGTATGCTGGCCAAAAATCCTGCACCTTCCGGCGTCAGTTTTGCTGAGGTAGACATGGGAGGCGTGCCGGGAACGCTGGTAACCCCCGACAACCTTGAAACTGATGCCATCGTTATGTACATCCACGGCGGTGCTTACATTGTCGGTGAACCGGCGGGCTATCACGGCATTGGTGGTAACTACGCCAGCATGCTGGGCGCACGGGTTTACATGCCGGATTACCGTCTGGCACCGGAGTATCCCTTCCCTACGCCTGTTACCGACACTGTTCGTGCGTATGAGTGGTTGATTGAGCAGGGCTTTGACGCCAGCAAAATCGTACTGGCGGGCGAGTCTGCGGGCGGAGCGATGGTGGTTACCGTTATGGTAGCTGCACGTAATAAAGGCCTGCCGCTTCCTGCTGGCGGTGTTTCCATTTCCCCATGGGCCAACCTTGAGCACACGGGCGTCTCCATGACCAACCGGGAAGGCCTTGATCCTCTGAACACCAAGGCAGGTCTGGATTTCCTGGCACGCACCTTCCTGGGCGATGCGTTGCCTAATCACCCAATGGCATCACCGGTGTTTGCCGATGTGACAGGTCTGCCGCCGGTGCTGGTTCAGATTGGCGAAAACGAACTGATGCTGAGCGACGCTATGCGGCTCGCAACTCATCTGGGCGATCACCGGGTTCGCGTAAATCTGGAAGTCTGGCCGGGTATGTTCCACGCATGGCATTTCTTCTCCACGCTGCAGCCAGAAGCGGTGCAGGCACTGGAAAGCTCCGTCGTGTTTATGAAGCAGGCCCTGCAGGATGCAGCGAAGTAATCATCAGTGATGAACTAAATAACGGGCGCAACTGATTGCGCCCGTCAGGAGTGAAAATGCCCCCTTTACAGACACAACTCACTTATCCGCCGGATCTTGCCTCACATAGCGCATATAAGCGCGTATTCAGCCCGGGCCGACTGACCTTCGGCTTTATTATGCCACTTGAAGGTTATCCGGATTCACCTTTCCCAACTCTGGAGGATCATCAGGCGCTGGCAAAATTTGCTGATGACGCCGGTTTTTCCGCTCTCTGGATGAGAGATGTACCCTTTTATGACCCGTGGTTTGGTGACACCGGACAAATGCTGGATCCTATGGTCTACCTTGGATTTCTTGCCTCCCAAACTAAACGCATAACCCTGGGTACTACCGGTATGGTGTTACCTCTGCGGGACCCGATTATATTGGCCAAGCAGGCAGCCTCTGTGGACCAGCTAAGTGGTGGGCGCCTTCTGCTGGGATTGTCCAGTGGGGATCGCGCTGTAGAATATCCTGCGTTTGGAGCCGATTATGATAACCGTGCCGAACGCTATCGGGAGGCGTTTGGTCTGATTAAAACCGTCAGTGAGACGTCCTTCCCGGTGGCTGAAACGGCGTTTTACGGAAGGCTTTCAGGCAACCTTGATCTTATTCCTAAACCTTTTAAATCCCGCATTCCGATGATTGTGGTAGGGCGGGCGCGGCAGGACCTGAGCTGGATAGCTGAAGAAAGCGACGGATGGATATGGCATCTGAGTGACTTCTCAACGCTCCCGGAATTGCTTGAATTCTGGCGTGGCGATTACGATGACAATCGTTTCAGACCTTATGGCTATGCCACCTTTTTTGACCTCGATGCTAACCCTGACGCCCCGCTTCGCAGATTGATGAATGGCATCACTGTCGGCCGCAATGCGCTGATAAAGTTATGGAAGGAGCAGGAACGCCAGGGGGTAAACCACGTTGCGTTAAATCTGAAACCGCTGACACGGCCCGCAGCCGAGGTGATGGCTGAAATGGCAGAATTCGTGTTACCCGAGTTTCCTTCTGAATAAACGCAGGACAATAAATGAACAGTTCATTTCATTCTTCGGTGCAGAGCCTGATTAGTTTTTGTGAAACCTGGTCAGGAAATGCTTGCTCAGACAATAGCCAATGGCTGGACCCCTCGGTCAGATTAGTCAGCAGTCATCGTGGAACAGTTTCCGGCCGTGAAAATGTCACCGCCCTTTTGCAAAATGACTTTGCTGACCTGGATAACGTATCCGTTACGCTGACAAACACCGTTGAGCGCCGGAACGATAAAGATTACGTCGCCAGTGCATACCTGCACGGGCAGGCTTCGCGCAAAGGTTCCGGACGTCATAACCAGGTGCGGTTTGGGGGGACGGTCGTGATGAGGGCAGGCACAGATGAGTCCCAACCTGTTATCCATACTCTTCACCTGCAAATAACCTGGACTTCAGGTGCAAGGCAGTTGTTATCGGGATGGCTGCTACCGGCTGAAGAATCCGGCTGGCATCAGGGATTTCCGCAAGTCGCCATCATCAGTGAACTTGACGCCCCCTGGCATATTGTGCCAGAAAACCACCGTGATACGAGTGAAGAACAGGGAGTCATCGATACCTGGTATCGCTATGCGTGGGCGCTGGACCAGGCAGATTTCAAACTTTTCAGCACATGCTTTAGTGAAAATGCTGCGGGTAATTTTACCCCCCTGGGCTACATATCAGGGAGGCGGAATATTATTGCCGCAATGAAAGCCTTCCGGCTTCCGTGGCCCTGGATGCAGCATTATGGTGAACCGCTGAAAGTATGTATCCAGTCCGATCGTCAGTCGGCCATCCTGATAATAGGCCGTATTATCGCGGAGAAAACACACGACTCAGGGGAGCGCGAAATCTACGGCGCGCATTACCGGGTTGGAATGGAAAAGGATTCTCACAATCGTTGGTCAATATGCTGGAGCGAATATAATCCAGGCTGGCTTTCAACAGACGATGTATCCGGTATTGATACCGCATTACCGCGTAACAGATGAACGCTGCGCGCTCGGCAAGCGTGCCGGCAACTCTTTTTTCAGTTCTTCAATCAAGGCTCTCACTTTAGGAAGGACCGTGTGAGTCCTGGGCCAAATTGCAGAAATGGGGGTGGGCGGTGCCTGAAATGTGGGTAGAATTGCACGAAGCTGCCCCTTTTTGATGGCATCACCGCATAACCAGTCCGGAAGTTGCGTCACCCCACATCCGGCAATAGCCGCTTCCAGCATGGCTTGACCATTATTAAAACGGTAGGCTGAGGAAACAACATGCCTTACAACGTGTCCCTCTTTACCCCGGATTAGCCAGTAAGTTTGCCCGTCTGACGGTAACCCTGAAATGCATCTGTGTGATGAAAGCTCACGAAGATCAATGGGGGTGCCTGCTCGTTCAAGATAGCCCTCAGAGGCGCAAATGGTAAGCCTTTGCTCGCCCAGGCGGGTGGCAACCAAATCACCTGAGTCAGGCAGGGGGCCAAGCCTCAGCGCCAGGTCAAAGCCGTCTGTCGCCGGGTCGCGAACCCGATCACTGAAATCAACTTCGATATTCAGGGCCCGGTATTTTAAAGCCATGATATTGAGTAAGGGCATAATGAAAAGGTGCCCAAAGGCCACGGGAACCGTCAGCCGCATCAGTCCAGATGGCTCGACTATTCCCGCCTCTATTCTGCTTTCGGCATCTGAAATCATATCCAGAGCAGCAGTGCAGCGATTGAAATAGATCTCACCTTCCGGTGTCAGCGACAGGCTTCGCGTACTGCGGTTGAGTAAACGAACCCCCAGCCGAATTTCAAGACGCTTGATGCTTTTGCTGAGTGCAGAACGCGTCACGCCTAAACCCTCAGCTGCAGCAACGAAACTGCCTTTTCTGACGACTTCAGTAAATTCCTGTACGCCATTGAGTTGTGCCGTCACAAATATTGGTTCCTTTATCTCAACACTGAGGGGCTTTTTGCCCAGGTAATCATGGCCTTCAAATAAGGATAAGATCGTTGCTAACAGATTTTTACCATGAAATGGCTTCAGGAGACAGAATGAGCGAGTTGCTGAATATCTTTACAATGAATGGAATAAAGCTTAGCAATCGTGTCGTTATGGCACCAATGACACGATCGCGGGCCTATAACCTTGTTCCCACTGACAGTATGGTCACCTACTATCGCCAGCGCGCAACAGCAGGTTTAATTGTTTCCGAAGGTTCACCTGTTTCAATGGAAGGCCGTGGACAGGCTTACACGCCGGGAATTTACACTGACGAACAGATAGTGGGCTGGAAAAAAGTTACTGAGGCAGTACATGCGCAGGGTGGGAAAATATTCATCCAGCTATGGCACGTAGGACGTTCCTCTCACATTGCTCACCAGCCTGATGGGCAGGCACCGGTCAGCTCCGTATCACGCGTTGCAGAAGGCTGCACCACTCACATTCCCGGTGATAACTGTCAGTCTGTACGCGTATTTCACAGCCAGCCCCGCGCATTAGCAACGGATGAAGTCCCGCGAATAACGCAGGATTTCGTTCGGGCGGCTAAAAATGCTATCGAGGCGGGGTTTGACGGTGTGGAGATCCACGCGGCTAACGGCTACATCTTCGAGCAATTTATCAATGGTGGACTTAACGACAGAACAGATCGTTATGGCGGTAATATTGCCAATCGTCTGCGGTTTACGCTGGAAACTGTGGATGCCGTCTCTGCAGCCATCGGGAGTCATCTGACAGGTATCCGTATTGCGCCCTATGGCCGTCTGCAGGATATGCATGCTTTTGATGATGAGCAGGATACCTGGTTATCTTTGGCTATCGAACTGCGTCGTCGACATCTCGCATATGTGCATTTGAGCGATCAGGAATCACTCGGAGCTCAGGCCATTCCAGCTGGCTTCCTGACAAAGTTTCGTGAGGCCTACGAGGGAACTCTTATTGTCGCGGGCAGCTATACACAGGAGCATGCAGAACTGGCACTCAGAGAAGGATATGCCGACTTAATCGCATTTGGGCGTCCTTTCATAGCCAATCCTGATCTCGTTAATCGCATGAAAAATGGGTGGCCGATAGCTATTCCTGATAAAGATACGTTCTATACCGGGCGAGATACAGGTTATATAGATTATCCCACGTATCACGTGGATTAAGTTCCCATAAGCTGGAATGTATCCGAAATGCCTCCGATCCTAAAACAGCTCCGGTTTTCACGCGATTGGGAGAGGAGCTATTCAATTAATAGTTAAAATTCCAAATAAATAAATTTCAAATAATTACTTCGTTAGCGTGGTTTTACATCATGGGCCTTCAAATCCAGTGTCCGTTTTTGGCACGAAACGGAGGCTGGTGTCAGGCCAGCTATGATCGAGGAGCGGACATGACATCCCAAGGATGGTTTGAATAAGTGTTGTCCCATCACTCGTTTTAGGCTGATGCTTTCCTTAACAGGATGCTTTAAGTTGGTCACATTTATCCTGCAGGATATAACCATGATAACAGTAGAAAAATCAGATCCATTTTCGTCAGAGTCCCATCGCTTAGTCGAAGTTCTATCAGCAGAACTTGCCGCTATTACTGGTGATAACGGCAAAAGCAATTTCACCGTCGAAGCAATGAGTGATGACAATGCTTTATGGGCATTAGCAAAGAATTCTCAAGGCAAAGCTTTGGGATGTGGTGCTATACGGCCATTAACTAAAAATATAGCCGAGATTAAAAGGATGTTTTCAGACCGAAGTGCGTCAGGGATTGGCGTTGCTTTACTCACTTTTCTTGAAAAATCTGCAAAAGAGATGGGATATATCGAAATTAGGCTGGAAACCCGACACATCAACTATCGTGCTGTAAATTTCTACATGAAAAATGGTTATGTCCCTATCGAGAATTACGGCCCATATATAGGCAGGGCAGAAGCTGTCTGTTTCTCAAAGGCATTACGCTGACTATATTAATTGGAACTGATGTCCGCTTCTGGCACTAAGCGGACTGACGGCAGCCCAGGGTCCACTATGAGCGAGAAGCATAAGTCGCTGCTGCGTGAGCCGGAATAGTGCTTTGGTGGTGCGGCGGGCGAGAAGAACAGTCCGCATTCAAAAAGCTTTCTCGATGGCGTCAAAAAGTTCTTCTACGATTTGACTCGCTAAGCGGAAACGCTGCGGTAAACATAAAAAGCTCCTGCTGTGCAGGGGCTTTTTTTATTGCTGTACGATTCAGCAAAACGTATCCGTTAGGCGTACTTAAAAATTTTTCTCATGTTTCCGCTTTCGTTGTCGATAACCTGATTGCTGGCTGAGTGATGATTTCACTCAGCATTTTTTTTCATTTCAGGCGATAAGGATATTTATGAACAAGCTTTGTGTTGCGGCGTTGTTGGCTCTGAGTTTAACCGGCTGTGCGCAGCAGACTTTCGTAATGAAACAGAATCAAGTTGGCGCGGCGACGAAAACCACCAGCCAGCCGTTCTTTGTTTCAGGTATCGGTCAGCGTAAGAGCATTGATGCGGCGCAGGTGTGCGGCGGCCAGGAAAAAGTTAACCGGGTTGAAGTGCAGCAGACGTTTGTTAATGGCTTACTGAGCGTGGTGACGTTTGGTATCTACACGCCACGTGAAGCGCGCGTTTATTGCGCCATCTGATAATGCCTCAGGCCGGTTCGCCGGCCTAATCCTGCGCCTGTTATTAAATCGCATTAGTATATTGTAACTATTAAATTCTGCTCTCGCACCGCTGCGCGGCTCGCCTGCTGACGACGATATCCGAAACGAGTTCAGGCAACGTCGTCCAGCCTGGTAAAAGCAGTGGTAAGCTGTTGATGCGTGTCAGTCCGCTTTGAGCGAGTAACAGACATTGCAAAAAGCGTGCTGTAAGGATTAACAGGGAGCAGGTCAGTCGCCTTCATCACTTATACGCATAAAAAGATCAAGCCTAAGGCATGCATCTGCGCGGGCATCCAGATGCGGTTTTCTCACCTCCTCCAGCTAACTCCTCCACACGCCGACTTCAATAATGACGTCGCGTAGCCCCGCACCGGTTAAATCTGACGATAGAGAAAGTAATGTTTTCACTGATGATTTGTCCTAAAATCATGATCATTGAGTAAAAACGATGGCTGCAATCAGACTCATAGCATCATAAGCCGTGAAACAGTCAATCTGCATTTCAATTATTTCTACAAAATGAGGTCAAATTGAGGCCTTTAAGACAAGCTGCTACGGAGTGACTGGCATGAGTGAGTTAGTGACAATGGCCTTGAGGATCCCACCTGATGACGAATAAACAGGGTGTTTTGATTGTTAACCTTGGAACACCAAAAGAACCAACGCCTGTTGCAGTAAAGAAATTTTTATCTAAATTTCTGCATGACTACAGAGTGGTCGACTTACCAAGAATCATTTGGTGCCCCATTCTACATGGCGTGATTATCCCATTACGTGCAAGGCGAGTGGCGAAATTATATTCTTCGATTTGGATGGAGGAAGGCTCCCCTCTCATGGTTTACAGCGTCAGGCAAGCCCGTGCGCTTGAAGAAGTGACAGGTATGCCCGTCGAGCTGGGGATGAGTTATGGCGAGCCGAGTATAGGTGGTGCAATTGACAGGCTACTGGAAAAAGGCGTCGATAAAATTATCGTCATTCCTTTGTATCCCCAGTTTTCATCTTCGACCGTTTCTTCTGTTTGGGATAGCGTGAGCCGTCACCTGCAGATAATGAAGAACCGGTATACACCCTCCATAAATTTCATCAATGACTATGCCGATCACCCTGCCTACATTGAAGCGTTAAGAGCATCCGTTCAGGCATCTTTCGAAGCTAACGGCGTTCCAGATGCATTGTTAATTTCATATCATGGTATACCGGTAAGGTTTGTCAAAGAGGGGGACCGATACCAGGAAAGATGTGAGTTAACGACAAAATTACTCATTGAAGCAATCAATATGCCGTCACTGAAAATATTGATGACGTTCCAGTCAAGATTCGGCAGAGAGCCATGGTTAACGCCTTTTACTGATGAGACAATTAAAAATCTACCGAATGAAGGAATAAAAAGCCTGCATGTAATCAGCCCGGGGTTCGCATCAGACTGTTTAGAAACGCTTGAGGAGCTTGATGAGCAGAACAGGGAGATTTTTATGCATGCGGGTGGTACATCGTTTACTTACATACCGGCGCTTAATGATAAACCGATTCATATCGAGATGCTGCGACAACTTGTGAACCTTAATCGGTTTCAGGGATGATTTTCACACTCTTGTGAGCGGATGTTGCAGGTGTCAACATTCATAGTGAAACCAGAAGTGGGCCCTCCCGGACATGTATGTGATACGTGCCGGGGCGGCGTTATAGGGGCCGCCTGGAAACCCGCTACTCCAGCTGCAAGCAACTGTCTTGTACGAGGGTATGAGTCGGAGATTATTCGTGGGCAAGTTAGCTATGAGCGAGGAGCGGACGTTTAGTATTTACGGGTACGCCTGCGCTGGCGCACCCGGTTACACTCAGGGCTTCCAGCGGCGCAGAGAGGTATGGTCTTCATACGGCAGCTTTGAAGGTAAAGAAATCAGTTCAATGACGCTACCCCACGGCGTGCGGCCGTAACAGAAAAAGTTATTCTCTCCCACCTCAGTTGGAAACATCAGGGGCTGAGGAGAAGTAAACATTTTCCCGCCAGCCTGCTCGAACAGGCTGATAGCCTCATTGATGTCATCAACGTAAACAGCAAAATGCTGCAGGCCATAATCGCTGGGTCGCACGGGCTGACTTTGCTCTGGCCCCTTCATTTCAAAAAGTTCCAGTCCCGGGCCGTGCTTCAGCTTCATCATTCTGACCGTGGTAATTTTCGTTCCCGGGAACAGGTTCAGAATATTTTCCGTTTCTTCGCCTTTTACGTCATCGTCTGAAGGCGAGACGGAGTCATAAATAACTTCTGCACCAAAGGCGTCAGAAAAGAAGCGGGTAGCCTCATCAATATCAGAAACGGTAATGCCGACGTGGTCCATACCGCGAATAACGTTGGTAGACATAGTTTTCTCCCTGTGGTTGTTCAGATGTGAGTAATGTTATTAATCAGCCCTGGCGGGCCGCCATTGTCGCGAGCGCACTAAGCTGAGCCGAAATATGGTCACGGGTGTCCGCATCCGTTATGCGGCCGGATTTCGGATCAAGCCGGGATGAGGCCTGTCCAATCATGACCTCTGGCTTGTTAAGCACTCTGCCGTCGAGAAAGACCAGAATCTGACGCAGGTGATACTGCGCCCTTGCGCCACCTATGGCACCGGGTGACGCAGTAATTATGGCGACGGGCTTACCGGCGACAGGGGTATCCGGAAGACGTGAAAGCCAGTCCAGCGCATTTTTCAGGGCACCCGGCACAGAATAGTTATATTCAGGTGTGACAATAATCAGGCCGTCTGCTGCCGCTATCGCTTGTCCCATTTCCACAACCGATTCAGGAAACCCCTGAGCCTGCAGGTCAGCGTCGTAATGCGGTATTTCCCCGACAGAGCTGAGCGCGCTGACATCCACGCCTGCCGGCGCCAGCAGGCTAAGATTGCGGGCTACGACGGCGTTAAAAGAATCCGCGCGAAGACTGCCCAGCAGTGAGACAAATTTCAAAGGTCTTGTCTGTGACATGACTGCTCCCCGTGTTTTTTATATGGATACGCCGACAGATGCCGGCACTTTGTTTTCGAACTGACTTAAGCCTGGTATAGAATTACACATCGATAAACACGCTATGAGTCGCCAGAGAGTCAACTTTATGTCTACCGGGTTTACAGCCGAATCCTTGCGAGGAATCACGACTTTTGTCACAACGGCCAGGTCCAGCAGCTTTACTGAAGCTGCGGAGCAATTGGGCATTACAAAATCTGCCGTCGGAAAAAGCGTGGCGCGGCTTGAGGAGAGGCTGGGAACGCGGCTGTTTCACCGCTCAACCCGTAAGCTAAGCCTGACCAGTGACGGAGAGGCCTATCTCACCAGTTGCCTCTCTGCGCTGGAAATTCTGGACTCGGCTGAAAATACGCTAAGCCGGCGGCAGGACAATCCTGCCGGAACGGTGCGTATAGACATGCCAGCATCATTCGGACGCAATCTGATGATGCCGGTGCTGCTTGAAGTGATGAATCGTTATCCAGCCCTGCGTCTGGTGTTGACCTTTAACGACCGTCTGATTGATCCGGTTGAGGAGGGCGTTGACCTGGTACTGCGCCTGGGCGAACTGCAGAGTACCGATGAGCTGATTGCGCGTCGTCTGAGCCGGCAGCGCCTCATGCTCTGCGCATCTCCCGCTTATGTTGAGCGGCATGGTCAGCCCTTTGATGTCGATGCGCTAAAAAAACACTGCTGCATTATGGGGTACCGGCGGGGGGCACCGCTTGCCTGGCGGCTGCGGCCAGCCGGGGAGCGGGAAATAAAGTTTATCTCGGCCTCGGCACACCAGATAAGCGACGGAGACGCCATGCTTCAGGCCTGCCTGGCAGGAGCAGGTATTGCCCAGTTTCCGGAATCGATGGTGAACAGCCATATTGATGAGGGCAGGCTTGTTGCTGTTATGCCCGATCATATGCCCGTACCCGTCGGGCTGAACGTTGTCTGGCCCCGGACAAGGCATCTGATCCCCAGGGTCAGGCTTATTGTCGATGAACTGCTGAGTAAGGCCGAAAAAGGATACTTTGGCACGCTTAGGTAGAATTTTTGTCACCACTCAGGCGATTTCAGGGCTGTTTATCAACTCTAAGCAAGCTTATATCCTGTCTGTCCTGCTGCCATCACCGTGTCATGTGCCGGTTTTTTAAACGAAAGCCGGCACGTGTTATGCGCAGCTCAGACAAAAAAATAGGTTAACTGACAGGATATTTGTTATGCCACTTGCTCTCTGGGCGCTGGCGATTGGTGCATTCGGTATCGGTACGACTGAATTCATCATTGCCGGCCTGCTTCCCGTTATTGCCGCTGATTTCAACGTTACTATTCCCGTGGCCGGAAATCTGGCAACGGCTTATGCGCTGGGTGTTTTTGTCGGCGCGCCGGCCCTGATTATTCTGGGCTCAAAAGTGCCCCGAAAAGCCATGCTGGTTTTCCTGATGCTGCTGTTTGTGGCGGGTAACCTCGTTACGGCCTTTGCGCCCACGCTGGGCATTGCCATTCTGGGCAGGATCATCACGTCTCTGACTCACGGCGCCTTCTTCGGTATTGGTTCGATCATTGCTGCCGATATGGTTGCGCCGTCTAAGCGGGTAAGGGCGATTGCATTCATGTTCATGGGACTGACCGTAGCAAATCTTATTGGTGTTCCCGTCGGTACCTGGATCGGGCAGCATCTTTCCTGGCGGGATGCTTTTATGGTTATTGCCGCAATTGGAGTTGTTACGGTTATCAGCGTCGGTATGCTTATCCCGCATCAGCCCCGTCCGGAGAACCATAATTTCGCACACGAGTTTAATGCCTTCCGCAACGTCAATGTTCTGCTGGCGATGGGCATAACGGTCTTTGGGCCGGGTGCATTTTTTACCTCCATTACCTATATCGCACCCATGATGATCGGGCTGGCCGGATACAGCGAAAGCAGCCTGGCATGGCTGATGCTGCTGTTCGGTCTGGGGCTATTTGTCGGTAACCAGCTGGGCGGCAGATATGCCGATCGCGCGCTGATGCCGATGCTTTACGTCACCCTGGCCGCTCAGGCCGTAGTCCTGCTGGTATTTAACTTTACTGCCCACAGCCAGGTCATGTCAGCGGTCTGTATTTTTCTGATGGCTGCGTTTGGGTTTGCGACCGTGTCCCCCATCCAGAAACTGGTGATGGACAAAGCGCGGGCGGCAGGGGCTCCGACGCTGGCTGCAGCCGTTAACATAGGCCTCTTCAATCTCGGTAATGCCCTGGGTGCATGGCTGGGAGGGGCAGTTATAGCGGCCGGCTTTGGTCTTCAGTCGCCTGACTGGGCAGGCGCGATACTCTCGGTTATAGCGCTGATTCTGGCAGTTATATCCGGACTGACTGACAAAACCGGGCATAGCGCTGCTATGCGTTCAGCTTCTCACAGTGAGTAACGTCCGCTTCTGGCACAGAGCGGGCATCTGGCAGTCTTCGCATAGAGACTCGATACTGAGGACGTCTGGGAGGCAATGAAAAATTCAATAGCTGAATGCGCGCCGCACTTTACCAGACAGCAGGAAAAAGAGATGCGGGCGCTTATCCGGAGTACGCCCGCACTGTTCGCACGGAAGCTTGAGATATTTGAAAGTCTGGTTTCTGAGGCCACGGACTTTTATGTACTGCATCTTGCTGAAACACTGAGCAGGAACAACGTAATTGCTGCGATTCGATCCTGTTTTGCCTGTCTTCAGGCTGTCCAGGGGGAAGAGCACTGAAATAGCTTCAGGGAAAGCTTTTATCACCCTGATGGCGTACTCCTGACCATGTCCCGATAACCAGATGAATCAGGAACAGAGTCAGAAAAAATGAGCCACTGAAGCCCGATTCTATCGACATGACGTAACGCATCTGTTGGTGAGTTACGCCATGCCTGTAACCCATGTAAAACTATGCTTTCCTCTTACTCTCGTGCTTTGCCAGTTGCCGGCTAAACTCGTCAGCTGACCAGCCTTGTTGTAACGCTTCAAGCAACAGATGCTGTTGCGTTTTGGGCACCAGACCACCCAGCGGAGGATCGGTATCAAGATTAGTCGGGAAGGAGTAGCCTTCGCCGCTCGCCGCCACAACGGCCTGTCGCTGCTCATCGCTTAATGGCTTACTCAGCAGAGTAGAATAGATCGCCTCCATCACCTTGACATGATTCACTTTTTCCATGGTTTTGCCAAAGGCGGATGAGACCTGTAGCAAATTAGCAGTGCGTACATGGTCCTGCGTAACGTTATTTCCCGCGGCATGGAACAGCGCCGGATTGAAAAATAATCCGTCGCCTTTTTTCAGTGGCAACTGAATGGCATGCTGCTGGAAAAATTCAATAAAACGCGAATCGCGCCAGGCCAGATAGCCCTCTGCATATTGCTGCGACCAGGGTAACAGCTGGGTCGGCCCTGATTCTATCGGCATATCGCTGTGCGCGACCGCACCCTGAAGCGTCAGGTATTGCGACAGAATATGCAGCGGCAGCGGGAAGCGGGCGACGACATCATTAAGCTGAAAGCCAAGGTGGTAATCCCGATGCGGCTGTTGCGCTTTGCCGCCGGGACGAACCTGATTTACCTGCGCCGTAATTTCATAGCCGGGGCCAACCCAGGCTTCGCAAATTAGCGCCAGCAAAGGGTTGCTGTAGTATGCAACGAAGACATCGGCATCACGCTCCGCTACTTTTTGCAGCGCATTCCAGATACGCCCATTACTGCCGGCTTTGGCAAAGTGGTCGCCACCACCGCCGTTTTCCGCTTCGCTGGCGAGAATATCCTCAAACACCTTATTGCTGCTGTCTATAGCGGAAACGTCGCTGTATAAGCACTGAACCACGAACACTCCTGGTCCGCCAGACAATGCGTGATGCAGTTCACCCAGCAGGGACTGACGATCGGTTTTGGCTGCTGCCATCAGATCGTCATGATGATAGATAAGCACATTTTTATCGACGGAATGCGCCAGTGGGAAATCGTCTTTGCGCAGCGTCTGCGAGCAAAGCGTAGCAAACTTATCGAGAGAAATATGACTGTCATTTATATAGATGCTGTTCATGTTTTTACCTCACAGAGTCAGAGCATGTGATGGCTGAAAACCACCGTTGTCACCGCAACCCACCACGCTTTGATCAAAATCGATCACCGCGCCTGTCATCATTCCCGACTCCCCGGAAAGGAGAAACGCTACGGCCCGTGCGACTTCAGTTGACTTCAGCAGACGGCCAAAAGGTTGCGCCTGCTCAGCTTTGGTCAGCCAGTTTTCTTCAGCATTATGATAGTGCCGCTGGATGTCGTGCTCATGAGGCGTGTCCATCCAGCCAATGTTCAGACCGTTCACCCTGATACGATTGTGCATGGCGCTGAAAGCCACGTTTTTAGTGAGCGTAACCAGTGCGCCTTTCGATGCGGCGTATGCGGTCAGGAAGCTCTGACCGCCATGGGAGGTCATGGTAATGATATTGACAATGCTGCCTTCAACGCCTTTGGCAATCATCATCTTGATTGCCGCCTGCATCAGAAAGAAAGGGGCACGAATGTTGACCGCCATAATGGCGTCAAATAGCTCCGGGGTAGTGTCGAGGATAGTGCCGCGGTCGGACATGCCTGCACAGTTCACCAGTCCATGCAGGGTGCCAAACGCCGATTCTGCTACCTCCACCACTTTCATGCAGGCTTCTGGCGAGCTGATATCTGCTTCAACAAATATCACCTCGCACCCGGGGTGGCTGAGGGTTTCCGCCTGTTCACGTCCGGCTATCGCATTACGTCCGCAAATCACGATGCCCCGCGCCCCACGCTATGACAGCAGACGGGCAACGGCTGCGCCCAGCCCCTGGGTTCCGCCGGTAACGACGAACACTTTATTGTTAAAACTGCCGCTTTCATTCAGGTCCATTTGTTGTCCTTTCTTAGTCAGGAGAGGTAAGGTCTGCCCGCTTGCTAACACTGACCTTAGCAATTACATTCGGTTAACAATACGTCCACATAACCTCAAAGAGACCTCAATTTATGGTCAGGTCATTCTCCATCAAACAAATCGCGGCCCAGTCCGGCGTCAGTAAAGCCACTGTCGACAGAGAATTGCACCAGCGAGGCAGCGTAAGTCCTCGTACTGCCCGGCGCATTGCCCAGGCAATCCAGGATCTGGAATTACAACAACGCGCCAGCCTTGCCAGCGGACGCACGTTGCCCATTGACCTGGTGATGCACACGCCGGAACGCTTCAGTTCACTGACTGTGGCGGCGCTGCTCAGTCAGATTAAAAGCTTTGCACCTTTCCGGCTGACACTGCGCTGCCACATCTTTGAAGAGGTCACACTAGAAGAGTTGCAACGCGAGCTGCGTCGCTGCAGTAATGACAGCTATGGCGTATTGCTCAAAGCCAGCGATCATCAGTTGCTCGAGGGAACTATCGCAGAGCTGGCGGAGCTTAACGTTCCGGTGGTCACACTGGTTACAGACCTGCCGGACAGCAGGCGTATCTGCTATGTGGGAATGGATAATGTCGGTGCGGGGCGAACGGCAGCATGGCTCCTTTCCAGATGGCTTTTGAGGACGGCACAAACAGTCGCGATAGTGATCAGCAGTACGGATTTTCGTGGAGAAGAACAGCGCATGGCAGGCTTCATACAGGCGCTTAATCAGCGTGCGCCGTATCTGAAGACCATAACCGTCAGTGAAGGATATGGTATCGATTCACTGACTTTTACGCAGATGTGCAAGGCGCTGGAACAGGACTCTTCTATCAAGTCTGTTTACAGCGTGGGCGGGGGAAACAGCGCGATTCTACGGGCTTTTACAGCAATGCAACGGCAGATAGAAGCCTTTATTGGTCACGACCTGGATGAAGAGAACCGCGCTCTGCTGACTGCTGAAAAAATAGATGCGGTGATTGATCATGATCTGAAGGAAGACGCGAGGTCAGCATTTAGCGCGATTCTGCGTTTTCATGGTTTTTTGCCAGAAACAGAGGATGAAGCGGCATTATCACGCGTAATTGTTGTAACCCCTTACAACATCTGACTTATATCTCCATTAAAGTCATCCGAGCCCTGAGAGGTGTACGAGTTAAAAGTTAAATTACTGATGCCCTGGATTATTGACTCCCTCCCCCAATAATCAACGTAGTTAAGGATGAACAACGTCCGCTTCTGGCCCTGAACAGACGTCGATGAGTTAAATGCGCTGCCAGGTGGAGCGGAAAGAAACAGTTTACTGGTAATCCCGTCATTGACAGTGAGATGGTAAAACACCTCACTTAAAGAGCAGTAAGAATGGCGGATTCCATTTTCTCCGGGGTGGTAGTCGGGGCAAAGCGTTTGATCGGTTTGCCGTCGCGCCCGATCAGGAACTTAGTGAAGTTCCACTTAATACGACCACCGAGCACGCCGGGTAATTCATCTTTCAGGTAACGGAAAATCGGGTGCGTTGAGGTGCCATTGACCTCAACTTTCCCGAACATCGGAAAACTCACACCATAGTTGATGTGGCATGTCTGCGCGATTTCTTCGGCACCGCCGGGTTCCTGCTTTCCGAACTGGTTGCAGGGAAAACCCAGCACCACCAGCCCCTGCGCGGCGTACTTTTTATAGAGCGATTCAAGACCTGCGTATTGTGGCGTGAATCCACAATGGCTGGCGGTATTAACCACCAGAACCACCTTGTCAGCGTAGTCGGCCATCGGGATAAGCTGGCCATTCAGACTGGTGGCAGTGAGTTGATAAAAGGGAGACATGTCGCAATCCTCAGAGCAAAAACCGTGTGACGTTAACATTACCACAGAGTGCATAACGACAGCGGGGTCTGGGAAGCAGATGCTTAGTTAGCAGGTCAGGCATCCTGGCTTCAGGTGCTACCACCTGAGTTAATGACTATTTCCCACGTCAGATCTGGTTGTTATTCCTGATGAATTTCAACCACGACTTTACCCTTTGCATGTCCGCGTTGAAGACAGTCAAGCGCATCCTGAGTTTCTGCAAATGGGAACACCCTGTCGATTACCGGTTTGATATGTCCTGCTTCAATAAGTTTGCCGATTTGGGTGAGTTGATCGCCATCAGGACGCACAAAGAGAAATGAATAATCCAGACCGCGCTTTTTTGAAAGGCGCATAATTTTGCGACTCATCAGGGCAAAAATCAACCGCAGGATGATATTCAGTTGACGGGCTCGCGCGAAATTAACGTCTAATGGACCGACCAGAGAAACAATCTTTCCACCAGGTTTAAGAATCTGCATGGATTTTTCAATGGAATCCCCCCGCAGCGTGCCGAGTACGAGATCGTAGCCACTCAGCACGGTTTCAAATTCCTGCTTTTTATAGTCGACCACTTCATCTGTGCCCAGCCGACTCACCCACTCTACGTTGGCTGAACTGGTCTTCGTCGCTACCCGGGCGCCAAGATGCTTTGCCAGCTGAATCGCAATAGTGCCAATTCCTCCCGAACCTGCCGGAATAAACACTTTTTGTCCTGCCCGCAGATGTGCTCTCTCTGTAAACGCCTGCCAGGCGGTGAGGCTAACCATCGGCAACGAAGCAGCCTCAATGAAATCCAGATTTTCAGGCTTAAAAGCCGCGAGACGTTCAGGAACGCATGCAAAATCGGCGAGTGAACCTGTTCCCCTGTCGAAAATGCTGGCGAAGACTTCATCGCCTGGCTTGAAACGTGTCACCCGACTTCCTGTTGCAATCACCACGCCTGACAAATCACTGCCCAGCGTCGCCGGAAGTTTAAAATGCAGAATCGGTTTGAAAATTCCGCCGGGGATCATGTTATCAATGGGATTCAGACCAACGGCATAGACTTTTATCAGGATTTCATCGGCACCGGGGGAAGGGTAATCTACATTTTCAAATCCCAGCTCAGGTGACTTCCCGTAGCGCTTAAACGTAAAGGCTCGCATCGTCCTGGTTTTCATTTGGTGTTTATCCTCTGATGTTTAGCACTGACGTACTTTCAGGTGCCTCTGTTGCTGAGCAAAAAAGCGGCTCCGGGGAGCAACGTAATAAATAATGGAATAAGGTTTTGCCGGTTAATATGCTCATGCCGCCATTAAGAGATTCTTGGTCGATTTACCGCTCAGCAGAACCCTGTAAAAGGTTCTGCTGAGCAGGGCTTAGCTAAAGGGTTTTGTATCGCTCTGCGGCCTCTTCCTGTCGGATGTCCGAGAGCAGACCCTGACGGGAGGCATCAAGAACATCCCAGCGATCAGCTTTATGTAATGGCGGAATCGTCACGTGCTCGCGGCGGTCAAAACCCGCCAGAGCGGCGTCAACCAGTTCGCCCACTTCCATCATTTTTGAGGCGTTACTGATGTCGATACCGGCACGATCCCAGATTTCGGTGTACGTACCTGCAGGGAGCACCGCCTGGATATAAATGCCTTTTGAAGAGAGCTCAACGTTCATTCCCTGAGAGAGGAAAAGAACAAAGGCTTTTGTTGCGCCGTAAACCGTCATTGCAAATTCCGGGGCGAGTCCGACTACGGAACTGATATTGACGATCGAACCTTCTCCGGCTTCTGCGAACCGGCGTGCTGCAGCAGTGGCCAGTCTCGTCAGGGCAGTGACGTTAAGCGCGATAAGGCGTTCAATGGAATCAGGCGTCTGCTCGGTAAACGTGCCGGATTGAGCGATACCTGCGTTATTGATAAGAGTGCCTATCCGCGTGTCTTCCCGGAGGCGTGCTTCAACAGCAGCTAAATCACTCGCCAGCGTGAGGTCGGCAGGCAGCACATCGACTGAAATATGATTTTCCTGTCGCAGTCGTTCAGCAAGCGCCTCTAATTTCAATTTGTCGCGAGCAACCAGAACCAGGTCATGTCCACGACGTGCAAAGCGCTCAGCGTAAACAGCACCAATACCCGTTGATGCGCCTGTAATGAGAACTGAAGTACGAGTCATAGTTTTATCTTCTTCATTTGTTTGATAAAAATCGCCGTTAGCGATATAGGGTTAACCGTGATACCTGAAGAGTGATTAACTGTTACCGGTAAGCGATGGATAGTCGGTGTAGCCCTCCGCACCACCGCCATACAGTGTTTCAGGATTAAGCGGGGCCAGAGGTGCTCCCGACTTAAGTCTTTCGACAAAATCGGGGTTAGATATGAAGGGGCGACCGAACGCGAACAAATCGGCTTTGTCCTGTGCAAGATGGTCAGACGCCAGCGCCAGGTCATAGCCATTGTTACCGATGTAAGTGTTTTTAAAGCGGCGACGCAGCGAAGTGTAATCGAACGGTGAGACATCACGGGGACCTCCCGTCGCGCCTTCAACAACATGCAGATAAACGATACCTGAAGCATCAAGTTGCTCTGCCAGGTAGTCATATTGTGGCTGCGGATCGCTGCATGCAATCGCATTAGCAGGTGAGACCGGTGAGATGCGAACGCCCGTCCGCGCTGCGCCGATCTCATCTTTCACGGCCTCCACGACCTCTAGTAGCAGACGCGCACGATTCTCTACTGAACCGCCATATTCATCGGTGCGCTGATTGGCACCATCTTTCAGGAACTGCTCAAGCAGATAGCCATTTGCTCCGTGTATCTCTACGCCATCAAAGCCTGCGGTAATCGCATTAGCTGATGCCTTTCTGAAATCGGCAACAATGCCTTGTATTTCCTTCAGCTCAAGCGCTCTGGGTTCTGAAACATCAACAAAATGGTTGTTCACGAAGGTTTTGGTTTCAGCACGGATAGCTGACGGCGCGCCTGGTGCGGCACCTTCTGGCTGTAAATCGACATGTGAAATTCGACCTGTGTGCCACAACTGCACAAATATCCGTCCGCCTTTGTCATGTACCGCGTCTGTGACTTTACGCCAGCCCTCAATCTGGGCCTGCGTGTAGATCCCCGGCGTATCCTGATAGCCCTGCGCCTCTGCTGAAATCTGCGTAGCCTCGGTAATCAGTAACCCTGCTGTGGCACGCTGAGCGTAGTAAGTCGCTGCCAGTTCACCTGGCACCAGGCCTGCGCCTGCCCGGTTACGTGTCAGCGGAGCCATCACGATGCGATTCGCAAGCGTGACAGATCCCAGTTCATAGGGCTGAAATAAGGATTGATTCGTCATGGTTATTCCTTTGCGGATTAGCGGGTCAGTAAACTGATTTAATGATGATGATCGTAATCATTAAAGTCAACTGGTTTGATTATGATCATCATCAATGTATACTTAAGCTCAGTTTCAGGAGGAAAAGATGAAAGTGTCAAAAGAGCAGGTTCGCGAAAACAGGAACCGAATCGTTGAAACGGCGTCAGAACTTTTTCGTGAGCGGGGTTACGATGGGGTAGGCGTCGCTGAACTGATGTCAGCCGCAGGGTTAACGCATGGCGGGTTCTATAAGCACTTTGGGTCGAAAGCCGATTTGTTAGCCGAAGCGATGAGCTGCGGCTTCGCGCAATCGGCGGAAAAAACTCAGGGTGTGAGTCGGGAAAAGTTCGTTGAATATTACCTTTCCCGGCAGCATCGCGATGATATGGCAAAGGGGTGTGTCATGTCGGCTTTGGGCACCGATGCAGCGCGCCAGTCTGAATCCATCCGCGAGACCTTTGCGGCCGGAATTGAACGACAGCTTGCCGTTTTAGAAACGGAACAGGTCACGCGTGCGGATCTGATCAATACGCTCGCGCAGCTTGTGGGTGCCCTGATGCTTTCGCGTGCCTGCCCGGATAATTCCGGGCTTGCTGATGAAATTCTGGAGGTCTGCCGTACGCGTCTGATCAGCCCGGATGCCTGTAAAGATTGAATCGATGCTCTTGCCGTTCAACCTTACTAAAATCGTTGCGGCCTGGACTGAACGCACCAGCCCGCTGGAGTTTTATTATGAACGACGGGAATGCGTAATCCGGACTTCCCGTTCCGGATACTATTCCCATCAACGGGCTATCGATCAGTCGGCCACTCACCTGGAACAGGGACGCATCACTCAGCCGTTGTCGCGGAATCCGGGATAAAGGCTCATTCCACCATCGATAAAAAGCGTGGTGCCATGAACGTAATCAGAGAGATCACTGGCAAGCCAGACGACGGCATTCGCCACATCTTCAGCCGCACCGATACGCCCGTAAGGGATGAGCTTTAACAGCGCTTTGCCCGCTTCACCCTGGGTGCTTTCCTCGTTGATGGCGGTAGCGATAGCGCCGGGTGCCACTGCATTGACACGAATACGTTCTTCACCCACTTCCTGAGCCAGCGTTTTCATCAGCAAGTCAACGCCGCCTTTTGATGCGGCATAGTTGACGTGTCCGGCCCAGGGAATGAGCTGGTGAACCGAACTCATATGAATAATCTTACCAACAGCTTTGCTGATGTCCTGGCGATGCTCCTGACGCTTGAACTGCCGCAGCGCAGCGCGCGTGCAGAGGAACTGGCCAGTCAGGTTCACGTCCAGAACGGTATTCCAGTCCTCTAGCGTCATCTCAATGGACGGGGCATCTTTCTGCAGTCCTGAGTTCGCCACCAGGATATCCAGCCTGCCAAATTCCCTGATCGTCTGGTCAAAAAGATTCTCTACATCCGCCTCTTTAGACACGTCTCCTTTGACAGCAATTGCACGGCCTCCATCGGCGCGGATTTTCTCAGCCAGCTCCCCGGCCGGTTCCGCCTGGCTATGGTAGTTAATCACTACACAGGCCCCTTCTTTAGCGAGTGCTTCTGCGCAGGCATAGCCGAGACCCGAGCTGGCACCGGTAACCAGTGCAACCTGATTTTTGAGAGAAAAGATCATGAGGCATCCTTATTTCTGTAAATGATGAGCGTCTTAAACCCGGTCGGTATCATCGGGAAAGTGAATTTTGATGTATCGCTGACACTACGACGTCCAGCCACCCCCAAACTGATTAATCGGCTAGCCGGATCGGGCGCATGGGCCTGAGTCACTGAATTATAGATGTGAAGTACAGGCTTAGCCGCTAATGCGGTCCTGGTGGATAGTCAGGAAACGTTGAAGCAGGAACGTAAGCAGTAAAAAATGGGATATCTGAAAGGCAAAAAAGCAGCTATCAGAAGATAGCTGCTTTTGACGCTCAGGCTTTTCTGGCTGGAATCACTTTTACTATTTATTGCTTATTGCCTGATAACCAGGCCAGAGCTTGATCATTTTCTATCAAGACCACGAGACCGGCCCCTTTTTCCTGAGGCAGAGGAGGTGGTAATGAAAGCTAAAGAGTCTTTACCACCATTCCAGCCGCGGCCAGCATCATGATGGTACCGGCTGAACGGAAAAGGAGTCGTTGCGCTTTAGCGCTGGTCAGGAGATGGCGTATTCTGAGGGCTGCAAAAATAAAAACGGCTCCCACACTCAAAAGGACTAACACGGTAAGCGGAACAAGCAGTCCTCCCCACATCTGAAAAGATACATTATCGAGAGAGATAACCAGAGGCAGTATAGCCAGATAGAAAGCGATGGTTTTAGGGTTTCCCAGCGTTATGGTCAGTCCTGAAAACCAGGCTGATGCCAGTTCTCGTTTTGTCGCTTTTTGATCGATATTTATTGCCTGAGGCTGGTGGCACCAGAACTGCCATGCCAGCAGGCATAAAAAGAGTGAGGCAGCCCAGTTAATCAGCGTAAAGAGAGAGGTATAGGTATGAGCGATCACCGCCAGACCAAATACCGCCACAGATAAATAAATCAAATCTCCGAGAATGAGACCGGCCAGCATCGTAAAGCCTGTTATTGCGCCCCCACTCACGCTGCGAGCGACTAATGCAGTCATCCCCGGACCCGGAATTGCAGCAGCTAAACCGAGCGCAGTAATATAAGATAGTATTTCAGTAGTTCCTGACATAGTTATTCCTGTTGAAACGCACTTCGGTAAAAGGGAACAGAGTTATTTGTTCAAAAATGCCTGGTTCTGAGCGATGGTTGTCATATAAAAAGCTTAATTAAGGGTTAAAGATATGCATCCTTTTTATCAGTTGGTTTAACGTTGAAAGTGGAGGCTCGATTATTCCAGGGCGGATGTTGCTGCATTGATTTAACTACGCAGATGACAAGTTTAATTTTCATGTGCGCGCAGTGTTCTATCCGATCCTCTCTTCCAGAGATGATCGGCTCCCGGCATTCTTAAAATTAAATTGAATCATATGCATTAAATCAGGGTTCAGTTTTTCCTTATATTGTTTGTAATAACAGGCTGGAAAAGTAAAGATATTATGCAGCAGGAAAGCGGAAAATTGTTACCTATATTATTTACTTAACGCCTGTTTTTAGGTAAAAGTAACCCTAAACCGCCTCCATAAAGAAAGGAATTTCCCCCTTATGACGCTCAGCTCGACAGATATGAAAATTCTCGAAATTTTACAGGACGATGCCCGGGTAACTAACCAGGTGCTGGCGGAGAAGATAAACATTTCAGCATCTCCCTGCTGGCGCAAAGTTCGTAAGCTCGAGGAAGATAAAGTGATTCAGGGCTATCGTGCTGTTCTTGACCGCAAGAAAATTGGGCTGGGAGTAATGGTTTTCATTCGGGTCGTCATTGACAGCCATAGCGAAGCGGAGGCCAGAAAATTTGAAGAGGAAGTGACCGCCCTGGAGGATGTGGTTGCCTGTTATAGCATCGGTGGGGATGCTGACTTTCTGCTACAGGTTGTGGCTTCAGATCTGGACTCCTATGCTGATTTTGCAATGTCAGTGGTACGCAGATTGCCAGGAATTAAAGAAATGCAGAGTATGTTTGTGCTTAAAGAGATCAAACCACTCGTTAGTTATCCTATTAAGAAAATCTCTGAGTAGTTTATCGCTGCCGTGATGCCCAGTGACTGATTATCAATTCCGCATAGAGCGGATTTAATGATCAGGCACGCTACCTGCGTTATTCATCGCACAAAACTGATATCCGGCATGATCTTACACAAGTTAATAGTGGCATAGCGTTAGCGAGCGTGCTGACTCTCCTCATTTTTCTGCTTTAACAACACGAGTATTTGTGATGACTTGATTGTTGATAACGACCAATAGTGCCTTTCAAAACGGAGCAGCCAGCGGCTTAAACTTTAATTCATAGCTTATCTTCAGACTCTGTCAGCTTAAAAAGAGACGCTTATTTACATGAAATTATGCCATCAATCTTCCCCCAGCCATAAAGTCCATGCTTTACCGTGACGATAACCGTTGTACCGGGATTTGCCGGCGTAGTTTAAGCTTTAATGTCAGGGCGGGGTTTTCACGATGCCGCGCCCTGACAATTTTTCTCGCGACTGGATGATTTCAGTCGCCGAGCCTATTTAAGGCGTCTCATCAGAAAATCGGGCGCTAATCGCATCACGTTCGTAGCCCTGCGGTTGTGTCAGAATATGGTATAAATCAGGACGGCGACCATGGATCCAGCGACGTCCGGTACTCATTGCAAGCAGACTCAAATCAAGGTCAGCGCTCACCATAAAATCTTCCGCTGCCCAGGTTTCATTAATGATTCTTCCATAAGGATCCAGGATCATTGCATTACCTGTGCGCACCTCATCATCATCTGCACCTACGCCGTTACTGAAGAGAATAAATAATCCGTTGTCATGCGCACGAGCGGGCAGCCATCTCATCAGCCATTCCCGACCATTTGCCCCTTTGAATGCAGCAGTAATTTCTTCCCTTCGCGTTTCCCGTTCCGCCCAGAGCGTCAGCGGAATGGGTTTCATCGCATAAGGACTGCGGGAATCGGTACCGCCTGTCTGATGTGGCGCGAGAAGAATATCTGCACCCAGCAATGCCGTTGCACGCACATTTTCTACCAGATTATTGTCCCAGCAAATGAGGATACCTACTTTTACTCCCCAGGGCGTTTCAAAAACGGTAAAGCGGTCACCGCTGCTGATTGACGCATGTTCAAAAGCGTGGAGTTTGCGATGAGTGTGCATTGAGCCGTCGGGCATACAGGCAACATACGCATTATAGAGGCGGCCATCATCGGCTCTTTCGATAAGCCCGGCGCCAATCAGCATTTGATGTTTCATCGCCAGGGAACGAATCAATGTAAGGGAAGGACTCCCCTCGATCGGCTCGGCGAGAGCAGCTACCTCAGCCGAGTTGAGTTTGGGTACATGCCAGTAGCCAGTAATACACATTTCCGGGAAAGTGAGGATGTTTACCTGCTCAATCGCTGCCTGTTCAATAAATTTCTCCATTATCAGCAGATTATAATTTTTGTTATTTGCCTGATGCTGAAATTGCACGGTGGCAGCTTTTAAGGATGGATGGTTGCTCATAGTACTTCTCCGGTAGTAATCGAAACTGAATTACATAACCATTGCTGATAACTGTATAATCAAAAAATTTCCGGTTTCGATAACCTTTTGGAATGTAAAAATGAACATCCGCTTGCTTAAGGCCTTTTTGATGTTGGCTGAAAAAAGAAATTATGCCGACGCGGCACGGGCGTTGTTTATTTCGCAACCTGCATTGACCAAGCAGATTAATCTCCTTGAGTCCCTGGTGGAAACGTCACTGTTTACGCGGGGGCGTCATGGAGCCACACTCACGGGCGGTGGCAGGCGTCTGCTGCCAGAGGCTGAAAAAGTGGTCAGGCAATCCCGATTATTTATGCATCATGCAGAGCGGGTTTCAAAAGGGATTGAAGGGCATTTAGCCGTGGGGTTCGGTCTCTCAAGTTTTTATCTTGCACCACGCTGTATGGCAGAATTTCGTCGGGAGTGTCCGGGGATAGAGATGTCATTGACGGATCTTCCTTCCTTCCAGCAGTACGAACTTTTGCAAAATGATGAGCTCCAGATCGGTTTTGTCAGAGTTCCGCCTCCCGTAGCGCTGGATTACCTGCCATTGTTTACCGATCGATTGGTTTTGATTGCGCCTGCAAGTTCACCGTCATTGCCTGCTGATGACTGGCTGAAGAAACGCCCTCTGTTGCGACTTCATGCCGAGCGAGGACGGGGTTTAAATGCGCAAATTGATCGCTTTCTTCATGACAACGCGCTTTTCATATCATCCACTCAATTGAGTGATGATATACAAACTATTGTCGCGCTGGTCATCGCGGGCACGGGTGTTGCCCTTGTGCCATACAGTGTTATGCATATTGCACCGCCGGAGCTGGTTATTATTCCGTTAACAGGTGAGTCAATAAGCTGGAAAGTTGGCATTGCCTGGAACGCGAACCACGAGGATATAATCCGTGATAATTTTATTGCCAGTATTAAAAAGGGCATCGCGCTTCATGACGTCTGACCCTCCAGAAACAGGCACTCCTTTTGCCATATTGGATAGGGCAGGATTACTGACATAATTCTTAGTACCCTCTTCAGAACAGGGTCATGATACGAAAGCGACCCTGGAGACGAATAATTTCCTGTTGCGGATAGGGCTTCTCAATACAAACCGTCATTCAAAACGTTCTGCACAGCAGGAATAGCATCCCCGTTTCGCATTATGTATCTGGATATAACTAATCTGCGGATCGGCAAAAAAATGGCCGATGAGATCTTCGGCAAGTTTCCCCTCAGCTATCCGCCTCTTTTAAAAAATGCTTTCCGTCATAGGCCCTTAATGACAGCGTTCTGCTTAGCAGGACTTCAGGTAATTCATTGATGTAAATGCCTTGCCGGGTGCATCCCTCCCATATATAGATTGCATGAGTACCAAAATAGGGCGTGTCGGCAGGCTGATAGATGTGATTAATCAGGAGGGCGCTTTCTCCAACGGGGATATCGCACAATGAGATTCTGTCGGGATAACCCGGATAGCACTCTACCGTTTGTCGTACTGCATGGTGTTTTTTCAGATATTCATCGCTCTGTCCAAAAAGATGAGCAAATTGCCCGGCGTTCAGGCCAGAAATTTTATATTTCATAGCATCCCTCTCTTTTCATCGTAACACCGCGAATAATGACGTTATCGAATACTGTGGGGAGAAACTCGCCGTTTTCGGTCAGGGAAATATCAGTGATGTTGTTAAACGAAATTCAGGAGTCGATGCCGATTGTAGAGAAACAGAGCTGATAAAAATGCGTGCACCTGAGTAGCCCGGCAAACTTAATTTTAGCGGTTTCTGTTTTTGCTCACGGTTTATACCGCTACAGGCAGGGTAGCGGATTGTTAACCGGACATTGACTCGGCCGCTTAAGGCGTGTGCAGCCATGAACTTCAGAATCACCATTATCAGATGATTTCGTCCATCCACTCCGCAAACGCGCGCACGGCGGGAGAGAGAAAACGCTGATGCGGATAGAGCATTGTCACCGGCACTGAGGACGGCTGCCAGTCGGCCAGAACCTCGATCAGCCTGCCTTGCTGAAGATGCTCAGCGATCACATTCTCAGCAAGCTGTGCCAGTCCGAAGCCATCAAGACACATTTTGATATAGAGGCCCGTTTCGTTAACGGCTGCATCTCCATTTACCGGGACGGAGATGCTTTCAGTGCCACGCGTGAAACGCAGTTCATTCGTCCGTCTTCCCGTGCTGGAAAAGTAATGGATCGCCCGATGCTGTGCCAACGCTTCAGGCGTCTCAGGGACACCGTACTCGCTGAGATAGTCTTTAGAGGCGCAGGTCACCCAACGAAACCGGCCAAGCGGACGGGAAACCAGCGTGGAGTCCGTTAATTCCCCGGTTCTGATGACGCAATCTACGCCATCGTGAACAAGATTAACCTGTCGGTCACTGACCCCAATCATCAGGTAAATATCCGGATAGCGCCGGTGAAAATCTTTCAGTTTCGGCATAACGATAAAATGGGCGATCCCGCCAGGCATATCCACCCGCAGCCTTCCCTGGGGGCGCCTGACAGATTCGGTCAGGCTGGATTCGGTGTGTTCAATCAACGACAGGATCTCCCGGCACTGCGCCAGATACTGCAAGCCTTCAGGAGTGAGGCTGACGCGCCTTGTCGTCCGGTTAAGCAGACGCACCTGCAGATATTTCTCCAGTGTTTTAATCGTGCTGGTGACGGTGGAAGCGGGCAGTGACAATGTTTCTGCCGCGCGCACAAAGCTTCCGGCTTCAGCGACCCGCGTAAAAATCTGCATAGCCTGGATTCGGTCCATTCTCTGGCTCCCCGCCGGAGGTGCATTTTATTATTCGAGAATTATGAATGATGAAAACATTTTAAGCATCTTTTTCGGGGTAATGGCGTGGCGTATCGTTTCCCTATTCATCAGGAAAGAGGCAGGTTTAATGACCGACTACATCAGAAATATTGTTAACAAACAGAATGTCACTTCACAGGTAACGTTAATTCGTGGCGCGACGATACTGAGCATTGATGAGCACGTCGGTAACATTGAACGCGGTGATATTCTTATCAACGGTTCAACAATTACCGCCGTAGGCCCGAAACTGGATGCGCCGGATGCGCATGTCATGGATGCGACCAATATGATTGCCATGCCGGGAATGGTCGATTCTCATCGTCACGCATGGGAAGGACAACTGCGCCGAATTAACCCAAATGCTACCTGTCTGGACGACTACAGCGATGCCACGCACTTCTCGTTCGCTAAATATTATCGTCCTGCCGATATCTACGTCGGTAACCTGCTGACGGCGCTGGGTGCTATTGACGCTGGCATCACCACGATGATTGATAATTCGCACAACAGCCGTACCGCAGCGCATTCCGATGCCGCCGTCGAGGCCCTGCTTGATTCCGGTATTCGCGCAATCCATGCCTCCGGCGCACCGGTAGCAGGCGAATGGGATAAAGCGCACTGGCCGGGTAACTGGCAGCGCCTGCAGGAGAAGTATTTCACCAAAAGCCCTGAAAGCCTGGTTACTCTTGCGGTCATGGCCCAGCTGGAGCCAGAGTTGTGGACCGAGGCCCGCAGGCTGGGACTGTCGATTGTCACTGAGTTCTTTGGTGCGGAGATGGGGGCTGAACTTAAATCACTGCATCAGCAGGGGCTGCTGGGTCCGGACAATATTTTTAATCACTGCACAGCGCTGCCTGACGAAGGGTGGAAAATTCTGCGCGAAGCCGGTGTCCGGGTAAACGTCTGCCCGCGCTCTGATTCGCACTATGGTATCGAAAGCGGGATGTTCGCTATGGAGGCCGCGCAGCGCCATGGCATCAACCCGGGCCTGAGCGTTGACAACGAAACCTCATACAGCACCGACATGTTTATGGAGATGCGTGTGGCTTTTTACCTGCAGCGGGTGATGGGCATGCACCAGCAGCAGTGCTGCAATTCTGAACATGCGCTGAAAACGCTTCCGGCGGCACAACTCCTTAAAGCCGCGACTCTTGATGGCGCGGGCTGTGCAGGTCTGCAGGATAAAGTGGGCAGTCTGACGCCAGGCAAACAGGCTGATCTGATTCTGATTAACACCCGCGACCTCAACCTCTACCCGTCCGGCAATGCCTTTGGCACGGTGGTTCATGCCGCAGAGCGTAGCAACATCGACACCGTCATGATCGGCGGACGCATCGTCAAACAGAACGGTAAGGTACTGGGCGTAGACAGAGCGCGACTGCGTACTGCCATTGATAATTCGCGTGAGCACCTGTTTACCGCCTCTGGCTACCAGCCTGACATTTTTGCTGACACCTTCCTGGCGCTGTAGCAGGCAGACTGCTGCCCAGTCTGACCTTGCCAGTGATAGCGGGTCCGGCAGTATTTATGGTGGGGAATACTGATTTTACGCAACCGTGCAGCGTTCCGCGTCGACCGGCAACATCAGCGAAAATCTCCGCCTGAAACTGGCCAGCCTGTTTTACGTACGCTGGCGCACTACGGATAATGTCGCGATTGATTAAGATAGTCTCTGCGTGAGACTCTTACGCTTTGTTTTATCAGGTACAACGCATACCCCCCTTAGTGCGAGGCTTTTTACACCCGGATTTTACATCAGGTGTTAAAAGACTCGCTGCCTCATGAAAATTTCCCCGCTTAAATACCTCAACATGAATTCCCTTCATGTTCGTTGAAATTTAATCACTTTTTTTCAACCGGGTGTTGAGGCATAAAGTAAGAATTGTTAATAACTTTGAGTCATATGAATAGTTGTAAAGGGATAGCCACGCTGGATAACCCTTAAATGCAACAACGCATATCAGCGACCAGGATACCCGATAGCGATGAACAACTTAGCCTTTACCCTCAAGCGCATTCGTTTCGACGAAAACTATAATCCTTCGAAAAATACGCGGGCGACGACTAACTTCGCTAATTTAGCGCGCGGCGAAAAACGTCAGGAAAACCTGCACAACGCCCTGGTGATGATCGACAATCGTTTCAACTCTCTGGCGCACTGGGACAATCCAAAGGGCGACCGCTACTCAGTTGAACTTGAGATTATTTCTGCTGAGCTGAATCTTCGTCCCGGAAGCAGCGACGAAACGTTCCCGGCGATTGAGATTTTAAAAACGCATATCGTGGATCATAAAACCGGTCAGCGCACCGAGGGGATTGTCGGCAATAACTTCTCTTCCTATGTGCGTGATTATGATTTCAGCGTTGTTCTGTCAGAACATAACAAAGGTCAGACTGAATTCAGCCTGCCGGATGATTTTGGTCAGCTGCATGGCAATATTTTCAAAAGTTTCGTGAACTCAGCGGTCTATAAAGAGAACTTCAGTAAATCGCCGGTTATCTGCCTGAGTGTATCGAGCAAAAACACCTACGTGCGCACCGGTAATCAGCATCCGGTATTGGGCATTGAATATCAGCAGGATGAACCTTCCCTGACTGACTTCTATTTCGGAAAAATGGGTCTGAAAGTGCGTTTCTTCATGCCGCAGGGCAGTGTTGCGCCGCTGGCTTTCTATTTCCACGGTGACCTGCTCAGCGATTACACCAATCTCGAGCTGATCAGCACCATCAGCACCATGGAAACCTTCCAGAAGATCTATCGCCCTGAAATTTACAACGCGAATTCTGCTGCGGGACAGTGCTATCAGCCCACGCTGCAGCATCAGGATTATTCGTTAACCCGGATTGTTTACGATCGCGAAGAACGCAGCCGCCTGGCCGTCGAACAGGGTAAGTTTACTGAGACGCATTTTATTAAGCCGAATCAGACACTTCTCGCGCAATGGTCTGCTGAATTCGTTCTTTGATTAATTAAATATAGAAGGTCACCTGCTATGAAAACCTTATTACCGACATCTACTGCTGGCAGCTTGCCTAAACCCTCCTGGATTGCGCAGCCAGAGGTGCTCTGGTCACCCTGGAAACTGCAGGATGAAGAGTTAGTCGACGGCAAAAGAGATGCGTTGCGTCTGTGTCTGGACGATCAGGTTCGGGCCGGTATTGATATCGTCAGTGATGGCGAGCAGACCCGTCAGCACTTCGTGACGACGTTTATTGAACACCTCAGCGGTGTGGATTTTGAAAAGCGTGAAGTGGTTCGAATCCGTAATCGCTATGATGCGAGCGTCCCGACCGTGGTGGGTGAAGTCTCACGTCAGAAGCCCGTGTTTGTTGAAGATGCGAAAATCCTGCGTAAGCTGACCGATCGTCCTATTAAGTGGGCGTTGCCGGGTCCGATGACGATGATCGATACCCTTTATGACAATCACTATAAAAGTCGCGAAAAGCTGGCCTGGGAATTCGCAAAGATTCTGAATCAGGAAGCCAAAGAATTAGAAGCCGCTGGCGTGGATATTATTCAGTTTGATGAACCTGCGTTTAACGTCTTTTTCGACGAAGTGAATGACTGGGGCATCGCCGCGTTGGAGCGCGCTATCGAAGGTCTGAAGTGTGAAACCGCGGTTCATATCTGCTACGGCTACGGCATTAAAGCGAATACCGACTGGAAGAAAACTCTGGGCACAGAATGGCGTCAGTACGAAGAGGTCTTCCCTAAATTACAGCGTTCAGCTATCGATATTGTCTCACTGGAGTGTCAGAACTCGCGGGTTCCGATGGATCTGATCGAGCTGATTCGCGGTAAGAAGGTGATGGTCGGTGCCATCGATGTGGCAACCCATACCATCGAGACACCTGAAGAAGTGGCGAATACGCTGCGCAAAGCGCTGCAGTTTGTGGATGCTGAAAATCTCTATCCTTCAACCAACTGCGGCATGATTCCACTGCCGCGTCAGGTTGCTAATGGCAAACTGCATGCGTTAAGTGCTGGCGCTGAGATTGTCCGCAGAGAGATTCTGGGGAAATAATCTTTCCCTGAGCAGATTCAGTCCGGCTGACGATTTGATTCCTGAAAGGCGATCAACAGCCGGACTGAGTAACAATCATCCCTCTGCTAATGGCCGATTTACTCAGGGATTTATGCCGTCTGCCTGCTCAGGCAGGCCGGAGTACGATAACGGCATATCGACAGCCCTGAGCCGTTTTATTTCTGAACACGCAGTCAGCCGGATCGCCCAGTTCCAGACAGTCGCCAGCAGCCATCTCATAGGTGCTGGAACCTGCTTCAAAAGTCAGCGTCCCTTCAATTACCCATATCAGCTGGCGTCTTGAAACATAGGAGATTGCCGGCATCGGCACAGCGGTATTTGCCGGCAGTTCGACACTGACCAGATCGACCGGCATCTCGCCCGGTGAAACGTGGCGACGCAGATAGCCGGTTTCCGGATCCTGCCACACCGGCTGATTTTCGTGCCTGACCAGCGTCCCGGTTTGCACTTCAGTCTGAGCAAGCAGCTGTGAGATAGTCATATCAAACGAGCCTGAGAGGCGCGCTAACAGAACCGCCGTCGGGCTGCTCTCCCCACGCTCAATCTTATGGATCATCGCCCGTGAAACGCCTGAGTTATCAGCCAGCTCGGTAAGTGACCAGCCGCGTTTTTCCCTTTCCTCTTTTACCTTCTGACCGATGCGGATGTTCAGGCTGTCTTCTTTGCTGGACTTTTTATCTAACATAATGGATAACTATCATAGTGAACAATTCATCTACTTTAGTGAGTGAGCAAAGGGGTGTCCACCATGATTATCCGTGCGGCTGTAGAAAGAGATGCTGAAATCATCGCAGAGATTTATAACGATGCGGTGCTTAACACCACAGCCATCTGGAATGAAAATCGTATTGATGTGGCTAACCGCATCACGTGGATAAACAGCCGCCAGCAGGCCGGTTTTCCTGTGATTGTGGCGACAGACGACAATGATGATACCGTGCTGGGATATGCCTCTTATGGTGACTGGCGTCCCTGGGACGGATATCGTCATACGGTTGAGCATTCGGTTTATGTTCATAAAGATGCACGAGGTAAAGGCGCGGGTGCCGCCCTGATGCAGGGGCTTATCCAGCTTGCTCGCGAAGCCGGGAAGCACGTTATGGTGGCGGCGATTGAATCGGAAAACGCGGCATCCATTGCCCTGCATAAAAAACTGGGATTTATTGAGTCTGGCAGAATGACGGAGGTTGGAACTAAGTTTGGACGCTGGCTGGATTTGACATTTTTGCAACTGCATCTGGATGACCGTAAACGACCCTGAGTTGTCCCTTAAAGTGAATCCTTTGATGATGCTTCCGGCAGGATGCCGATCCCCGCAGAAGAAAGCTATGTCTGGAAAATGTTTGATTGCGCAGATCGTTTAAAGCGAGAAACGAAGCCGCAGCGAACCAGGAGATAGCAAATTTGCACGTCAGCCGATATAACAGATAAATAACAACCCATCGCAGAGGACATCATGGCGCTTTCGCACGAATTAATCCTGATCTTCACCACCTACTTTGTCGCTACAGCCAGTCCCGGGCCAAGTAATATGGCGATAATGGGAACGGCAATGAAAAAGGGCAGAGGTGCCGCACTGGCGCTGGCTGCGGGTGTCGTGAGTGGTTCGATGCTCTGGGCGCTGCTGGCCGCCTGCGGTGTGCTGACTGTGCTGGCCACCTTCGCTCAGTTGCTGATCGTGTTAAAAATTGGCGGAGGGTTATATCTGTTATGGCTGGCGTTTAAAGCCGGCAAATCTGCGTTACGCCGCACTGAGGCCAGCGATTTTAAAGCCAGCGATGAGCGGGTCGCGTATGGCAGACTGTTCCGTCAGGGGATACTGATGCATATCGGCAACCCCAAAGCGATTCTTACCTGGGTGGCCATTATGTCGTTTGCACTGAAGCCGGATGTGGTCGCCGCCACGCTGCCGATAATCATCTGCGGCTGTGCGGTGATTTGCGTGGTTGTGTTCGGCGGTTATGCTCTGCTGTTCTCAACCGCCATGATGGGTGCATTTTACCGTCGCATTCGTCGCGGACTCGATGCGCTATTAGCCTGCTGCTTTGCGCTGGCAGGACTGAAACTGGTATTCAGCCGCAGTTAGTACTGATGAAGGTGTACGAGGGGTTATCCGCTTCTGGCTCAAATCCGCAAAAGATCATGCAATGAGCCGGAGCGGCATTAAAATGACAGGGTTGCGGTAGCGCTTCAGCAGCCCCTTACTTAAACACCACTATGATCAGGCAAGTAGTCAGACAAACCAGGAATCTGAGTGAACAGGATGATGAAATGAAAGGCGCATGTCTGTGTGAAACCGTTGCTTTCGAAATATCAGTAACCCCCACGCGCTATTACCGTTGTCACTGTTCTTTGTGCAGAAAACAGAGCGGAACCGGCTATAACCTGGCAACGATCGTAAAAGAGAGTGACTTCAGCTGGGTTTCCGGTGAGAGCCAGATCGCGTCATGGCGCAAACTCACCGGTTATCGCAACGATTTTTGCGCCAGCTGTGGCTCCACAGTGCCTAACCGGTTGCGTGGCAGACCTTATATCTGGCTTCCGGTTGGTTTACTCAGTGAGCCTGCCGATATGCAGTGCACAGGTGATTATTGTACTGATGACGCCATGCCCTGGGACACAATTCGTTCCGAGACAAATCATGCCGGGCCGGTAGAATCGCTGGACTCTCTTCTGACGAGCTTAAAGCTTATTGATTGATGGCAGTGGTGCTTCTTTGTTATTCAAAAAGTCACTGAGTCAAAGCGACCCCATTAACGGAAAACAGACGTTATTCCTGCAGCCTGCATTCATCGAATATTATTCGTTAGCTGTAATCCCCAGTAGTCAGAACAGGCTTTAACATCGCGGGGAGAAGGAAGCAGAAGTTTTGGCAGTCTGACCTGGTCGTAAAGCTTTTTATGGCGCTTTCGATTCTGCGGAGCAGTACGGATAATATATTTCAGCATCTCCAGGTTCATATGCTCTCTGCCCATCCCCAGACCGCCAATACGCGGAGTGGATGAGTAACATCTGCGAATGTACCGCAGCAGTGCCACTGTCACTTTTACATCCAGCAGAATTAAGCCTGTGGCACGAGCGAATCGTTCTTCAATGCATTTGGTGTAATTACCCTCCATCACCCATCTTTCCTGGCTCACCGCTTCAGCATGCAAACGGAGAAATTCTGCCGGTGCTCTGGGCACCCATTGACTGTCCGGAATATGGTGAAGCTGGTCCAGATGAACTGCTGGTAGATATGTTTTGCGAGCAATGGCCTCAGCTAAGGTCGATTTTCCGCTGTTCGATGGACCCATAATACAAATGCGTGGCCCAAGCGCGTCTAATGGAAGTGCACTATTCACAACGTTTCCTCTGAATTAACCCTGTCTGAAAATGGATAAATGCGTACTGCTCTGAAACTTTCCTGTGCACCCCGCAAAGTCTTAAACGCTGCCGGGAGCCGTTGGCTGGTCAGCCTGAGGATTTTGAACCTTTTCTGGATCAAAGTCAGGCCGCAGCGGCGATGATAGCCAGACTTGCCCTGAGACGTCTTAACCCAGGCAGCAATAAGATTTCGGTAAAGATTGGTTACATTTTGCCGATAAATTGTTCAACCAATCAAACCGTAGAGGGCATTATGGGGTTAATCAATGGCGTGACAACAGAGGTGGCAAGAGGATATTTAGCCACGCTCACCGTAACAAACAGATCTGAGAACACGACTAAAGAAACTATCACCGGAAAAGAATTACCTGCCAGTGTGGTGGTGATCTCACCCGAGGCAAGAGCGCGCCTGGTGCAGGCTATCGCTGAGCCCATTACGGCAGAGCAGCAGGCTAAAAATTCAGAGGAACTGGCAAAGACAAAGTCATCCGGTCAGGGACCGTCCGTTAACCTCGGATATGCGTTATTCAACGATCCCTACACCAGCTGGGACGCCAGAACATTTACTCCGCTTCTGAGTATGACGGCTGCTAATACGCAGACCGCTATGGATGAGTTTGCCGCTGCACTCCATGAGGTGCTGGCTGAAGGCCAGGTGGGCCGTAATCAGTATGATAATTCGGATACCTCGGAAGCCATGGCGCTGACCCTGACGCAGTCTAAGCTCCATAAACTGATAGAAAAATATGTCTCCGGCGATAACCAGAAGCAGGCGAATGACATTGCTGATGAGATGATAAGCGTCAGAGTCGCCATTCGTGAACGTCAGACGTTGCTGGGAGCACAGGATACGCTGACGTTAGCCATGCGTCATGGAATACGCGACATGCAGGAGAGTGCACGTGACTATCTCAGCCAGGTTGAGAGCGCTACCGCACGGCCACAGGTGGAGCTGACCGGGATGATGGAAGCCATGAAGTCGGGCCGTGATATGGACTCTGTCTTCAGCACCTTTGCCGATTTGATTCGTGCCACGCCGAATCCTGACAACAAAGCACAGCCCTCCATTGATGGCGCACTCAGTCAACTGGAGGTTTATCGTCAGCAGTGGCAGGCGTTCACTGAAAAATACGCTTCTTAATGTTCTTATGATCCTGCAGGCAGCACCTCCGTCCCGGCGAAGCAATTTGCCTGAAAGCGGCGTCTGCAGGATCTCCACCTGACGTTACGCAGTCAGGCGCTGCGCTGAGAGATTGTTAATCCCCACGCGCTGTCAGCACTCCACCCAGAAAGTGACTATCTGCCAGAAACTGCAGATACCGCCCTGGACAAAAAGCACAGATTACACATTTACAAATTTAAATGTGTAAATATAATGTCGCCTCTTCACACATCAGAGGATTTTTTGTCATGCCGTCACTTTTTACCCCCTTGAGTCTTGGCGACCTTCAGCTTCGTAACCGCATGGTACTGCCGCCACTGACGCGCTGCCGCAGTGAACAACCGGGCAACATTCCCGGCGAGATGATGGTGGAGTATTACCGCCAGCGTTCCAGCGCGGGGCTGATGATCACCGAAGGCACCCAGATTGAGCCTCGCGGGCAGGGCTATGCATGGACGCCGGGGATCCACAGCGAAGCGCAGATCGCCGGCTGGAAAAAGGTTACAGAGGCAGTACATCAGCAAGGGGCCACGATTTTCTGCCAGCTCTGGCATGTTGGCCGCGTGTCGCATAATGAACTGCAGCCGGGCAAGCAGGCACCCGTTGCCCCTTCAGCCATTGCAGCCGATAACGTCCGGGTATTTATTGAAACCGGGCCTGGCGCCGGCATATTGACCGCACCCAGCGAGCCACGCGCACTGACTACAGCGGAAGTTAAAGAGATCGTAGAGCTTTACCGACGCGCGGCGGAGAATGCCAAAGCGGCCGGTTTCGACGGTGTGGAACTGCATTCCGCCAACGGGTATCTGATTAACCAGTTTATTTCTGAGCACACCAACTTCCGTACGGATGAATATGGCGGCTCTGCTGAGAATCGTCTGCGCTTCCTGCGTGAAGTCGTTGAGGCAGTCAGCTCAGTATTTGGCAGCCACCGCGTTGGCGTCAGATTTGCGCCTCTGTTTACCAGTACCGACGAAGAGCGCGTCTATCTCGGTCTGGTTGAAAGTGATCCACACGCGACCTACATCCGCGCAGCAGCACTGC
>Ga0308158_10000526_pt1 | contig 58619 bp, 60 predicted proteins | sample PhyBR2_FD_201038 | JGI IMG/M metagenome (GOLD analysis project Ga0308158, IMG submission 201038) | Phyllosphere microbial communities from UC Gill Tract Community Farm, Albany, California, United States - DLSLB.R2 | ecosystem: Host-associated > Plants > Phyllosphere > Unclassified | place: USA... | reverse complement strand
GGTCGCAGCGAAACTCAACCGCCGCCCCAGACCAACACTGAACCTCGAGACCCCAGCCAACCGGCTAAACCAGCTGCTACAAGCGGCCTAACCCCCAGCGTTGCTCCCACCAATTGACTTTGCCGCGTCAACATTGTCACCAAATGGCATCCCGGGTCAAGGAAAGGCGGCCGTCCCCGGAAAGGGGGCGGTCGCCGTCGTTGTTCTGCCAAGCGGCGTCGAAGGGTTACATCTTCCTTCGCGTAGCGCTGGTTTCGTCCATGACGTCCCTGCCGAGCCATGCACCAAGGCCGATCATGGCAACGCCAAGGATCAGGTGGAGCCAGTTATCGGCCGTGTTGAACGGGACAAAGTTGGCGCCCGTTTCCTGGTTGATGACCAGGCCGTAGATCCAAAGAACGATGTACACAGCGCCGCCGCCCAGGAGGAACAGGCGGGCCATGCGGTCGTTCCTTGCCATGGCCAGTCCGGCCGCGCCGAACAGCAGGTGAACGATGTTGTGGAGTATGGACACTTGGAAGACTCCAAGCAGCATGGCGCCGGATTCATGTCCCGCAAAGGTCATGGCGCCGTAATTGGTGGTGATTCCCGGGATAAAGCCCAGGACGCCTACCAGCAGAAATACAATGCCAACGCCCATGGCGGTGTTGCGAAGTGTCAACCCCATCATGTGGTGGTGTTCGGCGGGGTGCGAAGCGGTGGTCATCAGTCCTCCCTTTCACGCGGTTATCCGGCTCTTCTCCTGGAGAGCCGACCTGCGGCAAGGGGTGTCGCCAAACCTTGCCGACGCCGCCATAATACTCCTGAAATGCTCTGGATAGCAGGGGGATGAGCGCAGTTCAGGCGGCGGTTAGCATGGATTCATGAGCCAAGTGCCGAATGGTCGGGTGCACACGATTTTTCATGATGTCCGGGACCTGACGCCCTTCCGGGAAGGGTACGTACGGACGCCGGTGCGCGGACTCGCCGACGGCGTAAATGGAGTCCTTTCCGGTGTCCTCAGCGGCAGGGACCACGCGCGCTTGTCCCTCGTGGGCAGTGTTCCCAGGCTGAAGATGCTGTCCTCCAAGCCCGCGAAGGCCATGCATGAGGCTGTGTTCTCCTCCACCGATCCGGACCGTCTCCTTGCGTTCGCCCGGATGAACCCGGGCTGGGCGGGCTTGTGCCACATCATGGCAGGCCTGCTTGTCTATAAGCACGGCGGGTTCTTGCGGGCGTCGGAACTGCTGCAGCGAGGGTTGACAACCAGGATCGACGACGACGCCAGCCAGTTCTCGGCCATGTACCTTGGTCAGGTGGTCACCCGGGTTGAGGTCGCCGAACGCATCGAGGTGCCGGTGCTGTTCAGCGAAGAGTCCGTGTTCCTGGCGCTGGCCCACTGTCTGCGGGAAATGGGGATGACGGAAGCCGCCCTCGAAGCTGTGGCAGCTTTGCCGCCGTCGTTGCCTTCGGCCTTGGCGCGGTGCACGGCTGCGTTCTCCTTGGAACGCCACCGCGATGTGGTGGTCTGGACGGAGGGACTGCTGAACACGGACGACCTCTCGGCCGCGTTGTTGCTGATCAGGGCGCGTTCCCAGCGGGCGCGGGGCGACTTTGAGTCTGCCCAGGCGGCGTTGAGGGAAGTCCTTCGCCGCAGGAAAACCAACTTGGCGTTGAAGAATGATGCCCTCACTGACAGGGCCCTCTTGGCGTTGGACCAGGGACGCCGGACGCTGACGCCGTGGTCCCGACGGGCTGCCCCGCCGGCGGAGCTTGAATCGGTGGAGGTTATCCGCAAGGACGCCGAGATGCGGCGCTTGTGGGAGAACGACTTCAGGCAACTGGGCGGGGAGTAAAAAACCGTTGCACACGAAGGGGTGCAGGCGTATTCTCTTAATCAACCAATTGATTGATCAAGCGATTGGTTGATTATGGAAGGTTTGCTGGTAAATGACACAGGATGCTCCAGGCCAAGACGCCCTGGACAAGGCCTTCATGGCGCTGGCGGATCCGGTCCGGCGGGCCATCGTTGCCCGGCTTTCCCGGGGGGATGCCACTGTCAACGAGCTCGCGGAACCGTTCGCCATTTCCAAGCAGGCGGTTTCCAAGCACATCCAGGTCCTGGAACATGCAGGCCTGGTGACCCGCTCCCGGGATGCCCAGCGCAGGCCCGTCCACCTGGACGCCGCAGCACTGGAACGCCTGACGGCGTGGATTGATCAGTACCGCCTGATCGCCGAGTCCCGCTTCCGGCGGCTCGACCAGCTGCTCGCCACCCACACCTCCCCACAGGAACAAGCAAAGAAAGAGGAACTGCAATGAGCAACGAAACCACCATCACCGCAGACGACGGCGTCCCCTTCGTCGATACCGTGCGGGAATTCGACGCCCCCGTCAGCGCGGTTTTCAAAGCCCACGTTGATCCGGACCTCCTGGCCAAGTGGCTGGGGCCTCGGGACGCCAAGCTGAACGTCACAAAGTACGACGCGACCACCGGCGGCAGCTGGCACTACGAAAGCGGACATGGCGACGAGATGTTTGGCTTCCACGGCATCTTCCACACAGTGGACGCGGATGAGCTGATCATCATGACGTTCGAATTCGATGGAGCCCCCAACCAGGTCGGCATTAGCAGCACCACCTTCGAGGAAATCGACGGCCGCACCCGGATCGTGGCGCACGAAGTCTACCCAACGGTTGAAGCGCGCGACATGGCCTTGGCGACCGGAATGAACTACGGAGTGGTGGAGGGGTATGAGCGCCTGGACGAACTGCTCGCCACCTAGAACGCCTGGAAGTGCAGCACGAGTGGAAGAACCTGCTCCGACAACAGCACCGTCCCCAGCCCGATCATGACGATCCCGCTGGTCAGGGTGACGGCCCGTGCGGCGCCGGGCCGGGAGGCCAGCAGCTTCCTGGAGGTCAGGGCCACAGCGGTGTAGACCATTCCTGCAAGGATCACGAAGGTCAACCCCAGCAAGCCCGACTGCACCGGGACGGGCAGCGCCGCATCCGGGCTGACGAACTGCGGCACCAGGGCCACGAAGAACAGGAGCCCCTTGGGGTTGATGCCGCTGGTGCCCATGCCCTGGAAGAACGTGCGGATCTGGTTTCCGGAATTCACGACGCCGTCTTCCGCACTGAAGCTTGCGCCTCGCCACGAGCGGATGGTGCCGATGCCAAGCCACAGCAGGTAGGCCGCACCGGCGATGGTCAGCCACCCGAGGAGCCCAGGAACGCCGGCCAGGAGGGCAGCGAGTCCGGCAGCCATCAGGAGCGTGTGGATCACGTAACCGCTGCAGAGGCCGGCGACGGCGGGAACGAAGCTGCGCTGACGCAGGCCCGCCGAAATCGAGTACGCCCAGTCGACTCCCGGTGTGCAGGCCAGGGTGACTGCCACGAGGACGAAGGCGAGGAACAGCTGCGGGTTCACGATCTCTCCAGAGTTAGTTGGTACGAAAACTCTAGGTAAAAGGCGCCCATAAGTGTTCCCGTTTTTAGCTCTGAAGAGCTGATTCTCGGTAAGATAATTGCGTGATTGACGGTATCGATAGAAGTATTTTGCGCCACCTCAAAGAGGATGGGCGGATGACGGCCACAGCGCTGGCTTCCAAAGTCGGTTTAACCGTCGCTCCTTGCCATCGAAGGCTCCGCGACCTGGAAGCGACAGGGGTCATCCGCGGATACCGCGCGGACATCGACCCCGCCGCCGTGGGGCTTGGTTTCGAAGCGATCGTCTTCGTGACTTTGCGCCAAGTGGACCGGGGAACGATGGCCGCCTTCGAGGCCAGGGTCACCGCCAGCCCCAACATCGTGGAGGCCCAGCGCCTGTTTGGTTCGCCCGATTACCTGTTGAAGGTCATTGCCGCGGACCTGCCCGCTTATCAGCGTTTCTACGACGACGAGCTTGCGGCCCTTCCAGCGGTGGAGCGGCTGACGTCAACGTTGGTCATGAAGAACCTGAAGACCAACATCGGGCCGCCGGTTTAGCCTGCCCGCGGGCCGTTCAGCTCGCCGTTCAGCTGGCCGTTCAGCTGGCCGGGCTCACGTGCACGATGATGACTTGGGTGTCTTTGGAGCTGTCGAAGCGGAGGTCGTAATTGACTTCCAGCCCGGTGCTGGTCCCCGACGTCAATGAGTAATCGCTCTTGGCAGAGGGGTCTTGGCTGGTGGAGGAAATCCAGCGTTCGGCGTCGTCGGCGTCGATGCCGTACTTGTCCACTCCCTCGCGGATCAGGGCGTTGAATTCCTCCGCGGAAGCCGCAGTGAGGAAGTACGTGACCTCGGTGAAATCAGGGCGCGCGTCGGTGGTCTTGAACCGGATCCGGTCCGTTTGTGCGGTGATCTCTCCGCTGGGGCCGACAATGGCCAGGTTGATCTTCCCGGAGTCCTGGGTGTTGATTTCCGGGCCGTAGCTGTCCTCGGATACACGCACAGCCGATTTCTGCAGGCTGCCGCTGCTCATGTCCAGGCGCGCTTGCTTGTCGGTCCTGATCCGGTCGACACCTGCGGCATCAAGCGTGGAGAATTCCGAGGTAATCACTGTGCTCCCTTGGGAAGTTGATGGAGAAGCGGGGACGGATAACTGGCATGCGGTGGTGGTGAGGATTCCCAAGCCAGCCGCCACGGCGATTGCCAGCCGCGAAAGCCACTTGGTCCGGGTCATTGGTGAACCTCGGCATCGAAGCCGTCCAGGAAGCGGTCCATGATTCCCGGAATGTTGTTGGTGGGCCTGTACTGTTCAACGCGGTCGTTGAAATCCGAACCGATGATGTCCCGGGCCTGTTGGGGATTGTTGGCCAGCAGGTCCTGGTAAGCGGGGAGGGTGTCCTGCTTGATGAGGGCCCAGCGTTGCTCGGCGTCGGCGATGTTGCCGTCCGGGAAGCCGGTGGTGAAGTCCGTCCGGAACTGCGTCGGGTTGTCCCAGTTGGTGAAGGGCAGGTTCTCCGGGCCGGGGCTTTCCACGCTGAACTTGTAGGGGAAGACTTCCGGGTAGCTTTTCGCGCCGGGAATCGAAGGCTCTCCGGCGAGGGTGACCATGTACGTCACGGCTTCCCCTCCGGGATGGTTGCGCATGGCAGTGTAATCGTCGGCGATGATTTCGTTCTGCTCCCGGTACAACAGGGCCGTGTTGCCTTCCTTGACCTGTGCGGGATCGCCGGAATCAATCTGGGCCCAAGCCTTCGCTGTTTCCGGGTCGATCGCACCAGAGTCCCTGAGGCGGTTGATTTCGTCGATTCCACCGTTCATGTAGGCCTCGTGCTGCCGGGCCTGGTCCAGGAAGATCTCTTTGTTCATGTCCAGCATGGACGTTTCATAGAACTTGATCTCGGCGTCGGTCATGCCGGCAAGCTGCTCGATCTGGTCGAGAACCGGGATGGGGATGTCCGACGCCGGATTGTCGGCGATCTGCTGTGCCAGATCGCGGAGCATGGCCATGTCCTTGAACCCGCCGGCGAAGGAAGGGCCGATCATATTCGCCATGCCGGCCCACTGAAGGTCCGGGTTGGACAGGAAAGCCTGCCCGTAGAAGTCGTAGACCTTTTTGATGGTTTCCCAGTTGTACTCGGTACCCTTGCTGGTGTCCCACGTGGACGGGTCGATCCCCATCTCCCGCATGGCTTGTTGGTTCCAGTAATCGCTGAGGAACTGGGAGTACTCGGGCGATTTCTTCTCGATCAGGCCCGAGTCGGCTGCGGCATCCATGGCGGCCTTGGCGTCCTGGGGATGTTCGAGCGCCCACTTCTTGAATTCGTCGCTTCGAAGGTACTGTGCCCGCTCTTCGGGCGTCATTCCGTTCAGCAGATCCGTGAGCTCCTGGCCGGTTCCGCCGGAGCCGCCGGTTCCGCCAGCGCCGCCGGAGCCGGATCCGCCGGCCCCGCCATTGCTCGCGGCGGCCTGTTCGTCGGCGTTCTTCAACAGGCTCCGGGAAGCGGCCTTGATGCCGGAAGCCGCGCTCTGGAGGGCCCGCAAGTGCGAGCTGTTCCATTCGTGACGGAACCGGTCGCCGTCGTTCCCCCGCCAGGGACTGTTGGTGATGGACCCCGACAACTGTTGTCCCAAGGTGGTGAGGCTGTCCGCATTGCGGGCCAGTTCCTTGGCCAGCTGACGCAGCTGTGCGACGTCTGAGCCATAGAAGTTACCCGCCACGTCGCCCCCATTGTTGTGTGCTGATGATCTGGCCCCATCCTAGGCGGCCTGCGGAGCATGGCACATGGGGACAACTTCCCTATGTGCAGAACTACTCCAGAAGCAGGCCCGTTGTCCGGTACGGAATCACCTCACGGAGGAACATGCTGGTGGAGGTCCGGACGATACCGGGGCACAGCCGGATTTCCTCCGACACCCGGTAGAGGTCGTCGGGGCTCTTGGCCACCACCCTGATGATGAGGTCGGTATCGCCGGCGGGTGCGTGGCATTCCAGGACTTCCGGGATTTCGCGCAAGGCCGCGATGGCCTCGTTCAGGTGGCTTTGGTCGAGCTCTGCGCTGACCGCCGCAGCCACGCCACGGCCCAGGGCAGATGGCAGGACGCGGCTGCTGTTGGCACGCAGGGCGCCGGAGGTTGTCATGCGTTCCAGGCGGGATTGGACCGTCCCTCGCGCGAGGTGCAGCTTCTGGGCCAGGACCATGATGGGAACGCGGGGATCGTCGTCGAGCGCAGCGAGGATTCTGCGGTCGGTCGCGTCGAGTTCCTGCAAAATGACCACTTCCTGTCGGATTTTTGTTTCTGGAGTAGTCAGATCGATCAAGGAAATGACTACCTGTTGCACCTACTGTATGCCCCCTGTTGAAATGATGACAACGAAGCAGGACGAGGCTACCGCCGAAGCCCGCCGGCACCAGGCACCCGGAACACCACCCGGAGCCCTGTATAGGTTTCCCGCAAGGAAGCAGCCGCTGATTGACTCTTGTTCACAGCATTGTCATTCTGCACTCGTCCGCTGATGCGGACAGCACAGCAAGAGCCCCTGAGCCACCGGATCGTTGCGGTAGCTGAGGGGCTCTTGTGTTGCCCGGCTGTGTTGCCCGGCTGTGCAGGGATGGCACATAGGCTTGGTGCATGACTTCCGCAGGGCGATTTGCCCCCAGCCCGTCCGGCGAGCTGCACGTTGGCAACCTCCGCACGGCCATCCTGGCATGGCTGTTCGCGAAGTCCACTGGCCGTGATTTCCTGCTGCGCGTGGAAGATCTTGACCGTGCCAGGTCCGGCGCGGAAACCGGGCAGCTCCGTGATCTGCGGGCCATCGGCATCACGTGGGATGCGGATGTGGTGCGCCAGACTGAGCGCGCGGCACTTTACGACGCTGCGATCCAGCGCCTGACGTCGGAGGGGCGCACCTACGAGTGTTTCTGCACCCGACGTGAGATCCAGGAAGCGCCTTCCGCCCCGCACGCTCCGCAGGGGGCCTACCCCGGGACGTGCCGGCGGTTGTCCCACGCCGAGCGTGAGATCAGGCGCGCCTCACGCCCGGCGTCGATCCGTCTGCGGTCCGGGGTTGGCGGGTGGCCTGTTGAGGACCAGTTGCACGGCACGTTTGAGGGCGTGGTGGACGACTTTGTGCTGCGTCGCAATGACGGCGTCACTGCCTACAACCTGGCCGTGGTGGTTGACGACGCCGCCCAGGGAATCGACCAGGTGGTTCGCGGGGACGACCTCCTTCCCTCCACCCCGCGGCAGGCGTACTTGGCGACGCTGTTGGGCTTGCCGGTTCCCGAATACGCGCATGTTCCGTTGGTGGTGAACCACGACGGCGTCAGGCTGGCAAAGCGCGACGGTGCCGTAACGCTGGACGACCTCGCCGCCGTCGGGATCCCCGCCGCGCGTGTCCGCGGCCTGATGCTGGAATCGCTCGGCCTGCCCGGTGGATCACTGCAGGACGCCCTGGCGGAATTCGATCCGTCGAGGCTGCCCAAAGAGCCCTGGGTGTGGATAACTCCCCAGGTCTGAGGAGGGCACCACGTAGGCTGGCTGGATGCATTCACAGATGGTCGCCCCCGGTTTCGAATCCGTCGCCGAACTCTTCGGCCGTTTCCTGGCCCAGGATCCGGAATATTCCGCCCAGGTGGCCGCGTATCATCGCGGTGTCAAAGTCCTGGACCTGAGTGGGGGGCCGCATATCCGCCCCGACTCCGTCACGGGAGTGTTCTCCTGTTCCAAGGGTATGGCGGGCCTGGTCATGGCCTTGCTGGTGCAGGACGGCCAGCTGGACCTTGACGCCGAGGTGGTCAAGTACTGGCCCGAATTCGGCGTCGAAGGCAAAGCCTCGATCACGGTTGCGCAGCTCCTGTCCCATCAGGCCGGACTGTTGGGGCCCGAGGGAGGCCTGACCCTGGACGAGGTCAACAACTCTGCGCTGGCTGCGGCGAGGCTCGCCGCGTTGCCCCCGCTGTGGAAGCCCGGTGCAGCGTTCGGCTACCACGCGCTCAGCATCGGAATCTTCATGGAGGAGTTGTGTCGTCGGATCACAGGCTCGACGCTCCAGGAGCTTTTCGAACGCCGTATCCGGGCCGTGACCGGTGCGCACTTTTACCTTGGGCTCCCCGAATCCGAGGAGTCCCGCTTTGCACCCTTCCGATGGGCAGCTGATCCTTCCTGGCCATGGGTGGACCCGGCAAGCCATTTCGGCCTTGCCGCCAATGCCGCCGTTGGCGACATCCTGGACCTGCCCAATATCCGCGAAGTCCGTGCCGCGGGACTGAGCTCGGCGGCAGGCGTGTCCAGTGCAGATGGCATGGCCAGGATTTATGCGGCGGCTTCAACGGGCCTGGCCGGCGAACCCGGGCAGGCCCTGGGCGGCGGGCAAACCGCCGTCGCGCCCTTGCTGGCTGAAGAGACCATCCGCGCCGTGACCGCTGAGCAAGTCTTCGGCATTGACCGGGTTTTCGGTGAGACCGGCTGCTTCGGGACCGTTTTCATGAAGTCGCACAGCCGGATGCCGTTTGGCAGTTACCGGGCGTTCGGGCACGACGGCGCCAGCGCGTCTTTGGGGTTTGCGGACCCTGTGTATGAGCTCGGCTTTGGCTACGTGCCGCAGCAGGCCGAGCCAGGGGGAGTGGGCTGCCGTAACTTCCAGCTAAGCTCCGCGGTGCGGGAAGCCATTGCCGGCCTGACGCCGTAGATCCAGCGCAGGGCTGTTGCGCTGGGCTAGTTGCGCTGCCCTGCGTGGCTTGCCTGCGTGATTTTGGCTGCGGGCACACCCGCAGCCATGCCTGCCCAGAGGGTGTCGGTGGTGGCGGAGACCATGGCATCCACCGTTGTTCCCTCCAGGTGCTTGCCGGCCGCGAGCAGCGCCGCGCCGTGAAGGCTGACGAAGCACACCATGGCCAACGTTTGGGGGTCGCCGGGGGCCAGCTCGCCGGCATTCTGGGCTTCGATGATCATTGCCTGGGCTATTTCGATTCCCTGCCCACCGGTGTTTCGAAGCTCGGCGCTGGAATCCGGGTGATGCTTGGTGGAGTACATGACGGTCAGCAGGGCGGGCCGGGAAACCGCGAATCCGACGTAGGCTTTCGCGACGCTGACAAAGCGCTCCTGGAGGGTGCCGCCGGACTCCGCGGCTGTGCGGATGCGGTGGTTCATCGATTCAAAGCCTGCCATCGCCAAGGCGTCGATCAACGCCTGCTTGTCACGGAAGTGCTTGGCTGGGGCCCCGTGGCTGACGTTCACGTCGCGGGCGAGTTGGCGGAGGGAAAGTCCCTCGACGCCGGCCTCCTCGATTGTTTCCATGGCGCGCTCCAAGAGGGCTTCCCGAAGTTTGCCGTGGTGGTATGGCTGTTCGATCATGGGTCAAGTCTAGGCCAATGTAGGCATTGACAACAATGTAGCCACTGCCTACCATGTAGACAGCGACTACATCAGTCCCCGCCCCAGCATTTCCCGCCCCGACGATTGGACCCCATCATGACCATGACCTACTCCGACACCACCGCGCTCATCACGGGAGCCAGTTCCGGGCTCGGCGCCGAATTCGCGCAGCGCTTCGCCGCCCGGGGTTCCAACCTCGTCCTGGTTGCCCGTCGTGTTGACCGCCTGGACGATTTGGCGCAGCAACTGCGCAGCGAGCACGGCATCACCGTGACAGTGCTGCCCATGGATCTGGGCCGGGCAGGCGTAGGCGCAGAGCTCTTCAAGGAACTGGCCGGACGCGGCATCACCGTGGACACCTTGATCAACAATGCCGGCTTCGGCACCCATGGCCTGTTGGTGGAGGAAGACCCGGCCGTTATTGCCTCCGAAATCTCGCTCAATGTAGCTGCCCTGGTGGATATCACGCGGGCCTTCCTGCCCGGAATGCTCGAGTCGGGCAAGGGTGCGCTGGTGAATGTGGCCAGCACGGCTGCTTTCCAGCCGATTCCCGGAATGGCGGTCTACGGCGCAACCAAGGCCTTCGTGCTGAGCTTCACGGAAGCCGTCGCCCATGAAACCAAGGATTCGGGGCTCAATGTCCTGGCCCTCTGCCCGGGTGCCACACGCACGGAGTTCTTCGATGTCCTGGGCAGCCAGTCCGCGGCGGTGGGCAGGATGCAGACCTCCGCCCAGGTGGTGGAGACGGCCATCAAGGCGCTGGACCGCAAGGTCACTCCCGGCAGCGTTGTCTCCGGGTGGATGAACCGGGTAGGCGCTGCCTTCGCCCAGCGGTTGCCCAGGGCCGTGACCGTTGCGATCGCCGCGCGGGCCGTCCAGGACTCCTAGGCCGGTACTTCCGGCGCGGCAACAGCGGATAGCCTGAGTAAAAGGACCTGTCCCCGCAGGTCCGTTGCCAAGCCGGAGGCCAGCATGACCGAACCACGCTTCACCGTAGAGACAGCCAAGGTCCTGGCGGAGGTGGCCCACAACCGCCAGAAGGACAAACTGAAGCGCCCGTACCGGGAGCATGTCCTGGCTGTCGGCGATGCCCTTGCCGATTTTGACGAGGATATCCGGATTGCGGGGTACCTTCACGACATCGCCGAGGACACGCCCATCACCCGGCAAGCGCTGCTGGAGATGGGCGTGTCAGAGCGGGCACTGGCCATTATCGAGCGCGTCACCCGCCGCTTCCACGACGATCCCGATGATTACGACGCCGGCATCCGTTACGTTGCGGAGGACCACGACGCCACGTTGGTAAAGATCGCGGACAACGCCCATAACTCCTTGCCGGAACGGGTCCGGGCCCTCGCGGAGAAGTGGCCGGACAAACCCCCGGTAACCCGCTACGCCGATGCCCGCCCGGTGCTGTATTCGGCAGTTCCGCGCGAGGAAGTCCAGCAGATCCTTGAGCGGATCAACCCGCACCTGCTTGCGGAACTGGACGAGATCGTTCCTGAGTAGCTGAGTAGCTGCGTGGCGGGGCGGGCCTGGGGCGCACCCGTGCCCGCCCTAAGCCCCCCGGGTAGCTTGCCCTAGCCGGCCGCAGCTTCCAGCCGGCGAAGTGCCGCGGCACGGCCCTTGTGCCCACGCCGTTCGTCGTATGCGATGGACAGGCCCAGCACCAGCATCATTTCCAGCATGCACAGAGGCACGGATGCGCCTGCTGCGGCCATGGCGATACTTCCCGCCAGGCCAAGAACCACCGCAGCTGTGCTCCAGAGCAGCTCCCGGTCCGGATTGAGCATGATGCCGTAGAGCGTGGTCAGGGAAACCTTGAACAAAATAATGGGAATGGCAATCGAGGCCACGGCCGCTGCCCCGCTGATGTTGGCCTCGTGGTCGATGAAGTAGGCAGCGATGTGCAGCCCGGCACCCGTGGCGGCAATCGCAGCGAAAATGAACATGTGCCCGTAGCCGAACACCCAGGAGCGGTGCCTTTGGAAATGGAGCGCGGGGCCTGACGGCAGGATGAAGTAGATCCACCACATGGCGAACGCCAGCCCAGTGCCGCTGAAGCCGACCAGCGCGGCATCCAGCGTCCAGCCGTGCAGGGCAACGATGGCCCGGAGCGTCTCAATGGCGCCCACCAGGCATTCGCCCAGGGCGATGATCGCGAGCAGGCCATACCTTTCGGCAATGTGGTGCGCGTGCCAAGGCGTGCGGGCTTTGCGTTCGGCAAGCCCAGGGACGGACATCTCCAGGACGAACAAGGGTGCGGCCAAAAGGAACGTGGTGAGCACATCGGTTTCGATCACCAACGCTACGACCCAACCCACCTGCACCAGCGCCAGGTACTTGGCGTAGCGGAGGCAGGTCTCCCGGCGTTCGGGGTCCTGGCGGGCCGCACGCAGCCATTGGAAGATCAGGGCAACGCGCATGATGATGTAGCCGATGAGGATGGCCACGTTATTGACGTGGTCACCCTCCACCAGTGAATGGAACATCGGTTCGATGCCCATGGCGAGGATGAGGACCCCCACCATCTGGACCATCGTGACCACCCTGAAGACCCAGTCGTCGGTGTCATAGGCGCTGGCAAACCACGTGAAGTTCACCCATGCCCAGATCACCGCGAACATGGCGTAGCAGAATCCGAGCAAACCCGGCCCAACATGGGCTTCAGCCACGGCATGCGCGAACTGGTTACCGGCGACGCCGAAAGCGATGACAAACGTCAGGTCGAAGAACAGCTCAAGCGGGGTGGCCGTTCGGTGCTTCTCGTGGGGATCACGGCCGCCCATCCGGGAGAGGGCATGGCGAAGGGGATTCGTGGACATGGCTCAAAGATTACCGGCGGATCGCCGGATTGCGTCCAGATCGCCGGTTCGCGTCCAGATCGCCGGACGGCTCCGGCGATCCCGCGCCCAGAAGCCTACACGCGGCCCAGGACGTCGATATCCTCAAGGAAGTCCTGGTGCACTTCGGCGCTCACGGTCGTCCGGGTATCGGCGATCGCGTCGAGGTAGTCCTGCGTGACCGGACCTTTCCGTCCGTTGGGGGCGGCAGGACCGTCGTCGTACACGGCTTTCTCCAGGGCACGCTGGGAGGCGCTGCGCGCCGCGAACTCAATGTCCGCCGGCGAGAAACCTTCCGTCCGCTCCACCAGCTGGGCGATGTCCACGGCATCCACCACCGACGCCGGAATGAATCGCTGCCACATGGCCTCACGGGCGTGGACGTCCGGCAGCCCGATGGGAATGACGTAGTCGAAGCGGCCGTGGCGAAGGAACGCGGTATCGAGTGCGCGGATGAAGTTGGTGGCGCAGACCAGCAAACGGCCGGGCTGTTCGCGGAAGGCGGGGATGATCTTGAGGAGTTCATTGGTGACGCCCTGCAGCGGCGACGGCGGATCTCCGGCACGCTGGGAGGCAATCTCCTCCACCTCGTCGATGAACACTACGGCGTGCTCCAGCTCGGCGATTTCCAGGAAGGTCTCCCGCAGTGCACCGGCCAGGCCCTTGGGATCCGAGGCCAGCCGGGATGGGAATACCTCAACAAACGGCCACTCCAAACGCGATGCGATGGCCTTGGCAAAGGTGGTCTTGCCCGTGCCCGGAGGACCGAACAGCACCACTGCCCGCGGAGGAACCACGCCGTATTCGTCCGCGAGGTCGGCCTCGGCCAGGGGAAGGACCAGGCGGCGCTCCAGCAGTTCCTTCTCGCGGCGCATGCCCGCCACGTTCTCCCACAAATCACGCGCCAGGATCCGCCCGCCCAGCAGACCCAACGCGCCGAGCTCCTGGCGCTGCACGGGAATGGTCCGCTCGAAATACCGCAGGTTCTTCTTGACCACGAAGCCGCGGCCCAGGAACGCTTCCACGCGCGTTTCGGTTTCCGGCATCAGTGCGGACAGCTTGTTCAGGCCGTGCGGGGCCATGCGGTTCTCGACGGCGGACAGCAGCGAGGTGCCGATGCCCCGCCCGCGGAACTCGGTGAGGGTGGCGAGGAAAACGATCCAGCCTTGGTCGTGCGCGGCACGTCCGACGGCGGCGCCCACCACCTGCTCGCCCTGCACCGCCACCACCGCGTGGTCCTTCTCGCAGGATGCAAGGACTTCCGATAACGCATAGACGGGCTCCACGCCGTCGGCCTTGAGCGACTCCCAGAGGTGCAGGATCCCGTCAAGATCGGACGAGTGAAAGTCCCGGATGCGCCAATTGGTCATGAGTTCTTCTCCTGGGCAGTAAGTGAGTCGCCGTTGATTCCTTGGAGTTGAGCATAGGCGAAGCACTGCTGCCGAACGTTGCGGCCCCGTTGCGTTACGGCGTCGGAGGGCGAACCTAAGATGGGCGCAGGAAACTGTCAGCATGTTCAAGGGAGCAACGTGGGTTCTGCATTGGGCGTCATAACCTCGCTGCGGCGGGCAGTAGCCGCAGGGGCCGCAACCCTGGCCGCGATCCTGGCCTCCACCGTCCCGGTTCCGGCTGCGAATGCCGTGGAACCGGACGATTTCAGCATCAATGGCCCCGCCTATGTCGGGAGCGGCTTGTCAGTCAGTGGCGCCTACGAGTACTTCTCCTCCTGTGACCCGGACCCGCAGCACGGTTACTCAATCCAGTGGCTTCGCGACGGAGAGCCGGTGACGCCGGAGCCGGCATACTCGCAGTTCTACGACCTCGACATCGAGGACGTCGGAACCCGGATCTCTGCCGTGGTCACGGGCTCGCAGGCGTGCCACCCGGCGCAGGTGGTGGTGAAGGAATCCGAAGTGGTCAAAAGCCAACCCATGCGCGCGGAAGGATTCACGGACAGGGGAGTCTTCGATCTTCTGGGACGTCGGCAAGATGGCGCGCTCATGCTCTATGCGGGCCAGGACACAACGCAAGGATGGAAACCGCCCCAGCTGATAGGCCCCGGCTGGGGCGCCTACACGAGGATCATTGGCGCCGGCGACCTCACAAGCGACGGCAAAACCGAGCTCCTCGCTACTGACGCAGTGGGGAGGCTCTGGATGTTCTGGGGCAGGGGAGACGGAACTTTCCCGGCGAACGCCTATCCGTCGGAGATCGGCTGGGGCTGGAACGCCATGGACAAGGTCGTTGGCCCCGGGGACTTCGACGGCGACGGGTACAACGACCTCCTGGCCGCTGAACCCAATGGCAATCTCTACCTCTATCCCAAAGCCGCCCGTGGTTGGACTCCCCGGGTCCATGTTGGCCAGGGCTGGGGCGTCATGGACCTGCTCATTACGCCAGGCGATTTCAATGGCGACGGCACGGTAGACGTCCTCGCCAAGGACAAGGCGGGACGTCTGTTCCTCTACGGCGGTAACGGGAGCGGCGGATGGTTGGCGCCACGGCAAGTAGGCCAAGGGTGGAACGTGCTGGGCAAGATCGGCAGTGCCGGGGACTTCAACCGTGACGGCTTCGCTGATATCCACGGCGTCAACAGCGCCGGCGAACTGCTGATGTACTACGGCGATGGGCGCGGCGGTTGGAAGGGCGTGGAGACTGTTGGCTGGGGGTGGAACATCTTCAACGGGCTCTACTGAAACAACCCCGGCCCGTTACTGAACCGGACGCAGCCGCAGACCCTGCATGCCGCCGTCGACCGCCAGCGAGGTGCCCGACGTCGAACCTGACAGCGGGCTCGCCAGATACGCGACGGCGCCGGCCACTTCAGCGGGGTCCACCATCCGGCCGTGCGGCTGGCGGGCATTGAGTGCGGCGCGCTCGCCGGCGGGGTCAGCGGCCGAATCCAACAGGCGGCCCACCCAGGGGGTATCAACGGTGCCCGGGTTGACGCAGTTCACGCGGATTCCTTCCCGGACGTGGTCCGCGGCCATGGCCAGGGTCAGCGACAGGACCGCGCCCTTTGACGCCGAGTACAGTGCACGTTGCGGCAAGCCGGCGGTCGCTGCGATGGAGCACGTATTCACGATCGCCGCGGCCGGTGATTGGCGCAGGTGCGGCAAGGCCGCGCGGCTGACGCGGGCAATGCCCACGACGTTGACATTGAGGACACGCAGCCATTCCTCGTCGTCGTTCGCCGCGATGTCACCCTGTGCGCCGATCCCGGCGTTGTTGATCACGATATCCAGGCGACCGAACTGTTGGGCGACACTCTCGACGGCGGTGCGCACCGAGGCGTCGTCGGCCACGTTGCAGTGCACGCCGAAGTGCGGGCTGGTTTCCGGAGCGAGGTCCAGGACCGCCACTTGGGCGCCGCCTGCGGCGAGGCGGTCCGCAATGGCCGCCCCGATACCCGAGGCACCGCCTGTGACGAGGGCTGCGAGGCCGTCGAATTCCTTGCCGGTCATGGCGCGGCGCTCAGGCGTTGGTGCCGGCGAAGGAAACAGGGCGGGTCGATCCTGCTTGTGCCCGGTAGAACTCCTGGCGCTGCCGGCCCAAGCCTTCAATCTCGAGTTCCACAACGTCACCCGGCTGGATGAAGGGGAAGCGGCCGGACAGGGCGACGCCTTCGGGAGTGCCGGTGATGATCACATCGCCCGGTTCAAGGATCATGTACTGGCTGAGGTGGTGGACGATCGTGGCGGGGTCGAAGATCATGTCCGAGGTGGTTGAGTCCTGGCGGTCTTCGCCGTTGACCAGGGTGCGGAGCCGGAGGTTGGCGGCGTCGATGTCCGCAGCGGGTACCAGCCAGGGTCCCAGGGGAGTGGAGCCGGGGAGGGTCTTGCCCTTGGTCCACTGTCCGGCAGCGCCGGGAATCTGGTATTCGCGCTCCGAGAGGTCGTTGGCCACGGCGTAGCCGGCGATGCACATCTCCGCCTCTTCAACGGAGGAAAGGTATGACGCTTCCCGGCCGATCACGATGGCTAGCTCCACTTCCCAGTCGTATTTTTCGGACGACGGCGGGATGGGGGCGGCGTCGAACGGTCCCGCGACGGTGTTGCTCGGCTTCAGGAACACCACGGGAACTTCGGGCGGCGTGGCACCGGATTCGGCAGCGTGCGCGGTGTAGTTCAGGCCGATGGCAACCACCGCGCCGGGGCGGGCGACGGGTGCGCCGATGCGCAGCCCCTCGGTCGAAATTTCCGCGAGTTCACCGTTTTCCAGGGCCGCACGGGTGCGTTCGATGCCATCAGAGGCGAGGAACTTGCCGTCGATGTCCTGGGTGAGGGTGGTGAGGCTGAAGTATTTTTCGAGGCCGTGGGCGTCCTGGGCGATGACGGCCGGTTGTTCGTTTCCGGCCGTACCCAGCCTGGCGAATTTCAAGGTCATGGCTTCCTCCGTGCGTTCGGGACTAACATCCGAACTCTAGTGTGATGTTTTCCCCCATAATACGGAAATGTGACCCATTGACAAGGCATACATCCGATGTTTAGCTGGCATCGAAGAATACGACGTAGCCAGGAGCCCAATGAGCATCATCACCGAAATCGAAACATTCGATATTCGCTTCCCGACGTCCCGGGACCTGGATGGTTCCGATGCCATGAACCCCGATCCGGATTACTCAGCCGCCTACCTGGTCATCCGGACCGATGCCACCGACGGGCATGAGGGCCACGGTTTCGTCTTCACCATCGGGCGCGGCAATGAGGTGGAAACGGCGGCCATCAACGCCCTGCGCGGACACATCCTCGGCGCCGATGTTGAAACCTTGCTGGAGGACATGGGTGCGACGTGGAAGCTCCTCGCCCACGACTCCCAACTCCGCTGGCTCGGACCCGAAAAAGGCGTCATGCACATGGCCATCGGCGCGGTGGTCAATGCCCTTTGGGACCTGAAAGCCAAACGTGCGGGACTTCCCCTGTGGGAACTGCTTGCCGACATGGCCCCGGAAGAAATTGTGGCACTGGTCGACTTCCGGTACCTCACGGACGCGCTCACCCCGGACGAAGCCCTGGCCATCCTCCGCGCCGCAGAACCGGGAAAGGAACAGCGGAAGGCAGCCCTTCGCGCTGAAGGCTACCCCGCGTACACCACGACGCCGGGATGGCTGGGTTACAGCGACGCGAAACTGACGCGGCTGGCCAAGGAAGCCGTGGCGGACGGATTCACACAGATCAAGCTGAAGGTGGGGGCGTCCTTGGACGACGACATCCGCCGCGTCCGGGCCGCCCGCGCCGCCGTGGGCCCGGACATCAGGATCGCTGTTGATGCCAACCAGCGCTGGGATGTCCAGGACGCCATCGACTGGATGGCCCACCTTGCCCCGTACGACATCGCCTGGATCGAAGAACCCACCAGCCCGGACGACATCCTCGGGCACGCCGCCATCGCCCGCGCAGTGGCACCCATTCCGGTGGCAACGGGGGAGCACGTCCAGAACCGGGTGGTGTTCAAACAGATGCTCCAGGCGGGATCGCTGCAGGTCCTGCAGATCGACGCCGCCCGCGTAGCCGGGGTCAACGAGAACATCGCCATCCTGCTGCTGGCCGCGAAGTTCGGGGTCCCGGTATGCCCGCACGCAGGCGGAGTGGGGCTCTGTGAAGCCGTGCAGCATTTGTCCATGTTCGATTTCGTGGCGGTCACCGGGACCAAAGAGGGCAGGACCATAGAGTTCGTGGACCACCTCCACGAACACTTCGTCACACCCGTGGACGTCCACAGCGGCGCGTACTGGCCGCCGTCGTCCCCTGGTGCCGGCAACGAAATGCTCCGTGAAACACTGGCCGCATACAGCTTTCCGGACGGCCCGGTATGGAAGGAAACCCATTGATCCAGCACGCCCCCTGGTTCGAAGAAGCAAGGTTCGGCATGTTCGTGCACTGGGGCATCTACGCCCTGCCCGCACGCCACGAATGGGTGATGAACCGGGAAGAGATCACGGTGGAGGAGTACTCAAAGTACTTCCGCCGCTTCGACCCGGACCTCTACGATCCCCGCGAGTGGGCCCGGGCCGCCCGGGAGGCAGGGATGAAGTACGTGGTCCTCACCACCAAACACCACGACGGTTTCTGCCTTTGGGATTCGGCCCTGACCGATTACAAGGCCACCAACACGCCCGCCGGCAGGGACCTGATCACGCCCTACGTCGAAGCACTCCGCGCCGAGGGGCTGAAGGTGGGCTTCTATCACTCGCTCGTTGACTGGCACCACCCCGACTTCACCATTGACGGGGTGCATCCCCAACGCAACGCCGCCGACGTCGAAGGCCTCAACGCCGGTCGCGACATGGCCCGCTACCGTGACTACCTCCATGGCCAGGTGCGCGAGCTCCTGAGCAACTACGGCACCATCGACTACCTGTTCTTCGACTTCTCCTACGCCGGCCTCGGCCACGCAGAGTTCTGGGGCGGCAAGGGTCGTAACGACTGGGGCTCGGAGGCGCTGCTCGCCATGGTCCGTGAACTGCAGCCCGGGATCGTGGTCAACGACCGCCTGGACATCCCGGGAGACTTTGTCACGCCGGAGCAGTACCAGCCCGCCGGCCCCATGATGCTCGACGGCGAACCCGTCACCTGGGAGGCCTGCCAAACCCTGAACGGCAGCTGGGGGTACGACCGGGACAACCAGAACTACAAGTCCGTGGACCTGCTGATCCGGATGCTGGTGGATGGCGTCTCCAAAGGTGGCAACCTGCTGCTCAACGTTGGCCCCACCGGCAGGGGGTCCCTTGATCCGCGGGCGCTGGAGTCGTTGGAGGGAATCGGGAAGTGGATGCAGCTGCACTCCCGCTCCATCTACGGGGCGGGGACTTCGCCGTTCACCGCGCCCTCCGACGTCCGCTACACGCAGCGCGGGGACAGGCTGTACGTTCACCTGTTCAGCTGGCCCTTCGAATACGTGCACCTGCCGGACCTGGCAGGCAAAGTGGAATACGCCCAGCTGCTCAACGATGCCTCGGAGGTGTTCCTGCAGGAAGTGGACCCCGGGCAGCAACCAGCCAACATGACCCCCGGAGGCCAGCCGCCGGGCACGCTGACCATCAAGCTGCCGGTGCAGCGACCCGATGCCGCTGTTCCCGTGCTGGAACTGTTCCTCAAGCCCGGCTCCGCAGAGTCAGTCTCCGCAGAGCCCGGCTCCACAGAGTCCGGCTCCACGGGGGCCGGTGAACGCGATGACTGAGAGCATCGCCCTGCACACCCGCCTCAAGCCCGGTGCCGAGGAGGAATACTCTGACGCCCATGCGAACATCCCTCCGGAACTCGTGGCGGCATTGAAGGAAGCGGGGGTGCGGAACTGGCGTATCTGGCGCAGCGGGCTCGACCTCTTCCACGTGGTGGACGTGGACGACTACCAGGCAATGCGGCATGCGCTCGCCGATCACCCCGCCAACGTCCCGTGGCAAGCCCGCATGGCTGAACTTTTGGAGGTCCAGGACGATTACTCCGGGGCTGATAGGGGTATCGGTAGAGTATGGGAACTGCCATGAATGCACCTGATCTGGGCAAGCTCGGTTTCGGCGGAGCGGGCATAGGGAATCTCTACCGGGCCCTTCCTGATGGGGAAGCCCTCGCCACGATACTTGCGGCGTGGGACGCCGGGATCCGCTACTTCGATACCGCGCCGCATTACGGACTGGGCCTGTCCGAACAAAGGCTCGGTGCTGTCCTGAGGGACAAACCGCGGGAGGAATTCGTCATCTCCACCAAAGTGGGGCGCCTGCTGGAACCCAACGGGTCCGAAGGCCGGGACACCGAAGGCTTCGACGTTCCTGCCACCAGCCGTCGTGTTTGGGACTTCTCCGAGGCAGGCATCCGTCGCAGTATTGAGGAGTCCTTGGAGCGGCTCGGCCTTAGCCATGTGGACATCGCGTACCTGCACGACCCCGACGTCCACGACCTGCAGGCCGGAATCGAACACGGCTTGCCGGCCCTGGAAAAGCTGCGTTCCGAAGGCCTGGTCACGGCGATTGGCGTGGGCACCAACTCCGCCGAAGCCGCGCTGGAATGCGTCGAAGCCGCCGACTTGGACCTCCTGATGCTTGCCGGACGCTACACCCTGCTGGAGCAGCCCGGCGTGCCGCTGCTTGACCGCTGTGTGGAGCGCCGCACCGGCGTCGTGAATGTGGGCGTCTTCAACTCGGGCCTCCTGGCCCGCCCGGACGTCCCCGACGACGCGCACTACAACTACGACCAAGCGCCGCCGGAAGTGCTGGAGCGGGCCCGGGCGCTTGCGTCCGTCTGCCGCGACTTCGGCGTCGAACTCCCGACGGCGGCACTCCAGTTCCCGCTGCGGCATCCGGCCGTGGTGAACGTGACAGCAGGAGCGACTTCTCCTGAACAGGTCACCACCAACGCCGCCCGCATGGACGAGCCACTCCCCGAAGAGCTGTGGCAGGCTTTGGAGGGCTTGCGGAAAGGCGCCGGGCAGTGATTGATTCACACCTGCACCTGTGGACGCTGGACACTTTCGTCACCGGCGGTGAACGTCCCTACCCGTGGCTCGGTCCGCAGCACGGTGCGCTCTTCCGCAGCTTTGGCGAAGAAGAGGCGGGGGAGACCCTGGAGGCCGCGGGTGTCCGGGCTGCGGTGCTGGTCCAGGCCGACGACACCATAGCCGATACGGACAGCATGCTGGCCGTCGCAGCGCGGAATCCGTGGGTGCTGGGCGTGGTGGGCTGGGTGCGGTTGGACTCGCCGGCTGAGTGCGCTTCCCAGCTGGACAGCTTCAGTGCACAAACTGTCTTCAAGGGCGTGCGCCACTTGGTGCACGACGATCCCCGGGCGGACTTCCTGGACCTCCCTACCGTGCGCGAGTCCCTCGCTTTGGTGGCGCTACGTGGCCTGGTCTTTGATATTCCGGACGCTTTCCCCCGTCATTTGGGCGCGGCCGTCCGGCTTGCCCGGGACCTCCCGGAGCTGACCGTGGTCCTTGACCATTTGGGGAAGCCGCCGCGGTCCGATGCCTCGCTCATGGACTCGTGGCGCACTGATTTCCTTGCCTTGGGCCGCGAGCCTAACACCGTAGCCAAGCTATCCGGGCTCCACGCTCCGGGGCTGCCGTACACCAGCGCGGCACTGCGGCCGCTGTTCGAAACCGCGCTGGAAGCTTTCGGCGCCGGCCGCCTGATGATCGGTGGCGACTGGCCGGTCAGCATCCTCGGGGCGCCTTACGGCCGGACCCTCGACGTCATGCTGGAACTGGTGTCCTCCCTGAGCCCCGCGGAACAGGATTCCATCCTGGAGGGGACTGCGATCCGTACCTATGGGCTGGCGGCCAACCCGTTGGTGGATGCCTAGAGGGCCTGGCGCAGCCAGTTCTCCACGCCACTGATGTGCACCGTCACCAGCGCCCGCACCAGCTCCGCATCACCGCGCTCCAGCGCATCCGCGATGGCACGATGCTCCGCCAAAGTGTGGGACACGGCCTTTTCCTGCGTCAATCCACGCCAGATCCGGGCCCGCACCGTGCTGCTGGAAAGGGCCTCCAAGAGGCTGCCGAGGTAGTCGTTTCCCGCGGCTGCAGTGATGATGCTGTGAAACTCGAGGTCATGGGCCACGAGTTCTTCGACGTCGGTGTTTTCGTCGATCCCGTCCATGGTGGCCCGCAGGGACTGGAGCTCGTCCGGGGTAATCTTGCCCGCTGCCAGCTGGGCTGTGGCGGGCTCAAGGATTCGTCGGACCTCGAAGAGTTCAAGGATGGAACGGTCCTGGTGCAGGTCCACCACGAACGCCACGGCCTCGTTGAGCAGTTTCGCATCGAGGCTGGTCACGTACGTGCCGTCGCCGCGGCGCACGTCCAGCACCCGGATCAGTTCCAGGGCCTTCACCGCTTCACGCAGCGAACTCCTGGAAAGGCCAAGACGTTCGCTCAGTTCCTTTTCGGGGGGAAGCCGATCGCCCGCCTTGAGTTCGCCGCGGATCAGCATGTCCTTGATCTTGCTGATCGCTTCGTCTGTGACAGCCATGGACCAATAGTAGCCACGAATGATCGGATGTCTGCCCGCGCCGCGACCTCAGCCAATTGGGGGGCGTTAACCAACGACGGCGGCACCCGGGTTCCGCTGTTACGGAACCCGGGCGCCGCCGTCGGGCGCTAATGGGTACTGCTGCTACTTATCGCCGCCAGGCAGCGGGCGGTTGGCGATCACCGGGGCGCTGCCCGTGTAACCGTCACGCGTGGCGGCGAGCTCGTGGATCTGCTTCCGGCACAGGAACCAGCCCCAGACCATCAGCCCGCAAGCGATCGCGGTGACCAGCATGGTGAGCGGGGACTCGATGAACACCATCACCAGGACGCCGGCAAGGAAGACCAAGGACAACCAACCTGTGTAGGGTGCGCCGAACAAACGGAAGGACGGACGCTTCACCCAGCCCTTGTCGGACCAGCGCTTGAGCTGCATCTGGCACAGCACAATGGTTGCCCAGGTGACAATGATGCCCACGGAAGCCACGTTCAAAACGATCTCGAAGGCATCGGACGGGACGAGGTAGTTCAGCGGAACACCGAGCAGGGAAACACCTGCGGTGATCGCGATGCCGCCGTAAGGGACGCCGGCCTTGTTCATGCGCTGCGCGAACTTCGGAGCGGAACCCGCCACGGACATGGACCGGAGGATACGGCCCGTGGAGTAGAGCCCGGCGTTCAGCGAGGACAGCGCTGCCGTGAGGACCACGAGGTTCATGATCACGTCAACGCCCTGGACACCGATGGATCCGAAGAACGTCACGAACGGGCTAACGCCCTTCTCGTAGGAGGTGTAGGGGAGCAGCAGGGCGAGCAGGATGACCGAGCCGACGTAGAAGACTGCGATACGGAAGACCACGGAGTTGATGGCCTTGGGCATGATCTTTTCGGGGTTAGGAGTTTCGCCGGCCGCCGTGCCCACGAGTTCGATCGAGGCGTAGGCGAACAGCACACCCTGCATGAGGATGATCATGGGCAGGATGCCGTTCGGGAACACGCCGCCGTTGTCCGAGATCAGGCTGAAGCCGACTTCCTGGCCATCAACCGGGGTGCCGAAGATGACGAAGTACGTGCCCACCAGGAGGAAGGCCACCAGGGCAGCAACCTTGATCAGGGCGAACCAGAATTCCATCTCGCCGAAGACCTTCACGGAGACGAGGTTCAGGCTCAGCACCACCACCAGGGCGATGAGGGCCCACGCCCACTGCGGAACGGCGCCCATCCAGGGGATGTACTTGCCGAAGAAGTTCATGTAGAGGGCGGCCGCCGTGATGTCCACGATGGTGGTGGTGGCCCAGTTGATCCAGTAGAACCAACCGGAGACGAATGCTGCCTTCTCGCCGTAGAACTCACGGGCGTAGGAGACGAACGAACCCGAGGACGGGCGGTGCAGCACCAGTTCACCCAGTGCGCGGAGGATCAGGAAGGCAAAAAAGCCGCAGACGGCGTACGCGATCACCAGGGACGGGCCGGCGGCGTTAAGGCGGCCACCTGCACCCAGGAACAGGCCGGTGCCGATTGCGCCACCGATCGCGATCATCTGGATCTGGCGGGGCTTGAGGTCCTTGTGGTAGCCGGAGTCCTCTTTGTGCAGGGCCTTCTCACTGGCGTGCGCTTGGGCCGGAACCGTGTGGTCAGTGATGGGATTGGTCATTGGAATCCTTAGGAGTGTCCTGTTGGGGTTGTCCTGGGTGGATCCGGTCGGGGATCCGGGCACACAGGGCAGCGCCTCGTTGGGGGTGTGCCTCATCGGGCGGGACGGCTGACTACAGCCGCTGGGATTTCTGTGGCCTGATCTGGCCTATTTGCTCAGGTTGGCCAGACGTTCCGGGCTGAGCAATTCCTCGAGCTGGGCAGCGGTCAGGAGACCGTGCTCCAACACGAGTTCTGCCACACCCTTGCCCGTCGCCAGCGCCTCCTGGGCGATAGCGGTGGCGGAGGCGTAACCGATGTGGGGGTTCAATGCCGTGACGAGACCGATCGACTGCTCCACGGTAAGCCGTAGCCGCTCGGTGTTTGCGGTGATGCCCCGGACGCAGCGTGCCGTAAGGGTGCGGCACGCTGCTTCCAGGTGGGAGATGCTCTTGTGCAGGCTGTGCACAATGATCGGTTCGAAGGCATTCAGCTGGAGCTGGCCTGCCTCCGCGGCCATGGTGACGGTGACATCGTTGCCGATGACTTCGTACGCCACCTGGCTGACCACTTCCGGGATCACCGGATTGATCTTGCCGGGCATGATCGACGAACCGGACTGCACTGCCGGAAGGTTGATCTCGCCCAATCCCGCACGCGGCCCGGAGGACAGCAGGCGGAGGTCGTTGCAAATCTTGGAGAGCTTCACTGCCACGCGCTTCAGCACACCGGACAGGTGGACAAAAGCTCCCACATCCTGGGTGGCCTCAATGAGGTCCGCGGCGGTCAGCAGGGGAAGGCCGGTGATTTCGGCCAGGTGGCGGCACGCTGCGTCCGCGTAGCCAACCGGGGCATTCAGGCCCGTGCCGATGGCCGTGGCACCCAGGTTAATCTCATGGATGAGCATGTGGGACTCGTCCAGACGGGCGCGGTCCTCGCCGATGGTCACGGCGTAACCGCCGAATTCCTGGCCCAACGTCATGGGGACAGCGTCCTGGAGCTGGGTGCGGCCCATCTTCACGACGGTCCGGAACTCACGGCCCTTTTCGGCGAACGCCTGCTCAAGCTCTTCGAGGGCCAGGAGGAGTTCCTTGACCGAGAAGATCGTGGCCAGGTTCACGGCAGTCGGGTAGACGTCGTTGGTGGACTGGCTCAGGTTCACGTGGTCATTCGGGTGCAGCTTGGAGTAGGCACCCTTGGGGTGCCCGAGGATTTCCAAGGCACGGTTGGCGATGACCTCGTTGGCGTTCATGTTGGAACTGGTTCCTGCGCCGCCTTGGATCACGTCCACCATGAACTGCTCCTGCAGCTTCCCGTCCAGGATGTCCTGGCAGGCCTGGTCGATGGCGTTCGCACGCTCAGCGTCCAGGAGGCCCAGCTCGTGGTTGGTGCGGGCGGCGGCCTGCTTGACCGCAGCCAGTCCGCGGACCAGGTGCTTGTTGGTGGACAGCGGCTGCCCGGTGATGGGGAAGTTCTCGATGGCGCGGAGGGTGTGGACGCCCCAGTAGGCGTCCGCGGGTACATCGCGATCGCCCAGGAGGTCGTGCTCGGAACGGAGGGGGATCGCCTGATCGACGGTGGTCATAGCTGTCCTTGGTTTAGTTGCTGAAAATTCGGGCTGCACGGAGCTCGCCGACCGGAAGGCCGCCGCCCAGCACAGGTGGGCTTTGAAGCGTGTCCAGGCTGCCGCCGTCGACGCCCAAGCGGCGAAGCACCTCAACGGTGACGGGCATGCGGGCGCGATCGCCGCCGTCGGAAATCTTCACCGCCAGGCCGGTGCCGTCCGGAAGACCAACCAACTGGAGGCCTTCGAAGCCGTCCTTGGCGAGCAAGCCGGGGACCGCACGCATGAGGGCGGTGACGTCGCGACCTTCGCCGGCCACCATCTCCGGGAAGCGGCGCATGGCGTGCGCAACTTTGCCTTCGAGGGTGTCCTGGTCTGCGGCGGCCAGGCGGCCGTAGGCGCGGGCCATGCCATGCAGCGAGTGGGCGAACAGTGGAGTCCCGCAACCATCAGTGCTGACTGCGGACGCTTCCTCGCCGGTCAGTTCGGTGATGGTGTCGCGGACCAGGACCTGCAGCGGGTGCTCCGGGTGCAGGTATCCCTCTACAGGCCAGCCGTTGATGACGCAGACGGCGGTCATGGACGCGTGCTTGCCGGAGCAGTTCTGCGCGATCCGGGTGGGGCCGTTTCCGGCGCGGAGCCATTCCTCGCGTTCGGCGACGCCGTACGGAAGGTCCGTGCTGTTGGCCAGGGCTTGGTCGTTGAGGCCGTGCAGCCTCAGGATCTCGGTGGCGCCGTCGCGGTGCATCTTTGCGCCGGAGTGGCTGGCGGCCGTGAGGGCCAAGAGGTTTTCGGGGATGTCCAGGCCGGCCTTCAGGAGCGCGACAGCCTGCAGCGGCTTCAGGCTCGAACGCGGGTACATGGGGGCGTCCGGCTGGCCGGCCTCGATGAGGCTGCTGTCCTCTGCCGAGAGTGCGATCAGCGAGCCGTAGTGGATGCTCTCCACCAGTCCGTCGCGGGTCACCTCGACAAGCGGGACGTGGTTTGGCGCCTTGGTGTTCTGCGCCGCGGCCTGATGGGCCGGTGCTGTGGGGACGGGCATGGTGTCCTTTGGGTGGGTCATTTGTTGAGGATTGTGTCCAGCGCAACGCTGACGGCCTGGAGGTGGTCGGCCATCGCCCTGCTTGCGGCTTCGGAATCGCCGGCTTCAATCGCGTTCAGCACTGCGACGTGTTCCTCGTCCGAGCGGTGTTGCCTGTCAGCAACGAGGTTGAGGGTTTCCGACTGGTGGGCCAAGGCCTCGCGGATGTCAGAGACAACGCTGGCGAACACGCGGTTTCCGCTGGCCCGGGCCACGGCTGAGTGGAACGTGGCGTCCAGGTTCACCCATGATTCGGGGTCGGTCTCGTTGAGCATCTCCTGGACGATGTCCTTGAGGTGTTCGAGCTCTTCCTCAGTCCTTCTTTGCGCCGCGAGTCCCGCTGCCGGGATCTCGATGTGCGGACGTGCCTCGTTGAGATCGCGTGCACTGTACTGACCCAAGGTAAGGTCATTAGCAACCTTGTTGGCCACAATGAATGTGCCCTTGCCGGTTTTGGTGACAGTGAGGCCCAAGGTGTTGCACGACCGTAGCGCTTCCCGGATGACTGAGCGGCTGACACCGTACTGGGCAGCCAGCGTCGCTTCGGAACTCAGCTTGGTGCCGATATCGAACTGGCCACCCTCGATGGCCCGCCGGAGCGCAGCAAAGACGGCCTCAGCTGCGGAAATGCGCGAAATAGGCATATGCGCTGATTGGCCGCTCATGGGCTCTTGCTGTCCGGCTGTCCGGCTGTCTGACAGGTTCACGCTTCGAATATGGCACGGGTCACAAGAGGCTGTCAACGCTGAAAGGCTTGCTTCACGGTTTGGGGACTGGTAGTGGGCCCACAATGGATCATGCTCTTCACCAAAAAGACCCTCACCGAGGACGGATTCACCGGATTCCGACCACTCGACGAACTCGATCCCATGCGGATCCCACAAGGACCCGGGATATTCGTGGTCCTTCGCCCGGCCGGATTTGAACCGGTCTTTCTGAACAAGAGCACCGCCGGGACCTTCAAGAAGAAGGACCCATCATTGAAGCGCGAAGCACTCGCGTCCGAGTGGCTTACAGACGCCTCAGTGCTCTACATCGGCAAAGCCAGCGCGGGCAGTCAGGGCAACCGAGGGCTCCGGAAGCAGATCCAGGAATTCATGGACTACGGCCGGGGACGGCCGACAGTGGTGTGGGATGCGCGCCTCATTTGGCAGCTGCGCGACGCCCTGGACCTGGTCATCGCGTGGAAGGAACTGCCGCCGGAGGGGCTGAGTGCAGCCGAAGCCGATTATCACGCCGCGTTCATTGCCACTCACGGACGCCTTCCGTTCGCCAATCTGGTCCAAGCGCGCGCCAGGAAATAGCCCAAGGAGGCCGACGGCGGGAGGTGCCTTCCGCCGTCGGCCTCCCGCTGCGTGGGTGATCGGCGGATAATGGCGTCCATGACGGCCAGCAGCCCCACTGGAAGCCCCGCGGGTCAACCGCGCATCACGGTAGAGGTTCCTGTCCTTCGGATCGGTGGCGGGCAGGCCGATTACGAGGGCCTCAAGCGATTCGTTGATTCGCTGCGCAAGCCGCAAGGGCTCCACATGACGCTGCTGCACGTGGGGATCCTCCACGAACTCGCAGATGATATTGCCGCGTGGACCAAAGGAAGGGCGACGCCGGAGAGGGTGCTGCCCGAGATTACGAGCTGGTTGACGGAACTGCCGGTGCTGCAGGGGTTTCTGGGTAAGTCGGACAAAGTGGTCCCGCTGGGTGGCGGTCGGCTGATGGGGCTTGAGGTGGACGTTCCCCAGGAAGTTCACGACTACCAAGCGCTTCTGGTGCAGGGCTTGCACGTGCTTCTTGATGATCTTGGCCTCGACAACATTGACGACTTCATTCTTAGCTCGCCCGCTTTGGGCTACAGGTCTCCGCGCTGGTTGCCGCACATTGCCGTGGGAAGGGCGCGGTCGCGACACGAGCCGCCCGTGGAGATCGCTCCGGTGGCCATTGAATTCCGCGACTCGCGCATCCGGAACAGACTGGCGCTCCCTGGGCAGGGGTGATTCTGACGGAGCCCGGCCGCCACGGTAAATTGGACGTGACTCCAGATCTCAACCAGAGGACTTCCATGCAGCCCCGTGCCCTGTTCCGTACCGTCGCTTTTGCCGAGGCCGTGACATGGACGCTGCTGCTGATCGGGCTGTTCCTTAAATACGTCACGAAGACCACTGACCTCGGCGTGAGTATCGCCGGAGGCATCCACGGCTTCGTGTTCCTTTGCTACGCAGCAACGGCCGCCTTCACCTGGATCAACCAGAAGTGGACAACGCGGACTGGCCTGTTCGCCATCGGCTCCGCTGTGATTCCCTATGCCACCATCCCGATGGAGAAGTCGCTGGATCGCCGGGGTCTTCTGGCCGGCGGGTGGCGTTTGGCCGCTGGGGGAGATACGCCGCGTGGGGGCTTTGAAAAGGCTCAGGCCTGGGTCCTGCGGAACCCGGTTCTCGCTGTTGTGGTGACCCTGGTGGCTGTGGGTGCAGTGTTCAGCTTCCTTCTGTTCATGGGCCCTCCGGGTACCTGGTTCTCCTAATGTTTGCCGCTGGGAAGCATCGGTTCTTCGGAACTGGTGCTTTTCTTGCTTTAACACCTGGTTCTCGCCTTTGCGTGTGCCGCCCCGACCTACTTTAAACATGTATCGTCCTGGGTTATGTGTTCTGGCTAAGCCATGTGTCATGGAAGTGATCGTTGCAGGAGGCTGATCGAGGTCATCGACCCAGCCTTTTACTCGATGTTGTTAGTCATGATCTTCCGCAATGCTCTTTCCGTTCAGTAGCTGACTTGAGTCACCTGCCTCGTCGATCCGATCCAACTCATGGCTGCCGACGGCCGTGGAATCGATGCTGTATCTATCGACGTCGTACTTTGTAAGGTATTCATCGAAGCCAACACGTTCGACGATGACGCGGTCAACTTGCTTGCCTGTCTCCGGTGATGATGACTAAGCCGCATAAAACGTGAGGCCATTAAGCGCAGCAATCAGCCTAGCCTCAACGTCTCAGAAGCCGTCGGGCCATCCTTCGGACTTTGGCGGACTAGATTCCGGAACTCGACGATCAGCCGGGCAGTAGGGAGGCAGCACTTCAGGATCCCCGCAAAACCTGAGTGCCGAAGCGGAATTAGCTCCAGTGGTTGGGAATCACCCTTGTGAAACCTGGGGGTCACAATTTGATTACATTCTGCAATTTCTGCGTCATGATTTAATGCAAGTAGTTTCATAATTTTTTATTTGAATTAAATACGGAAGTCTGATTGACTCTGCAGAGATAGTCAAATCGATGGTTGTTCTGGTTCAAAGTTTGGAATCACCTGTTTGCCCCGTGCTCATTGCTCGGCAAATGAACCGGGCTTAGTTCGGATCGATACTTGTGTCGAGGCTGGATGACAGGCTCCACTCATCGTCTATTGAGGGGGATTCATTATGAAAGAGAAATTCATAATTGGGGCTCTTGGGGCTGCAGTCGGCACGGTTTTCGCGGTGATTGCAAATCCGATAGCTGGGTTGGGTATCGGCGTCGCTGTATTCGGTGGTGCTTTGTCTGACTTGTCCCGCCGAAAACGTCGCCGGTCCCAAAGCTAGGCTCTCCACGAGTTCACCTGGGCCTGATTGCAACGAAGACCACCACTACCCGCGCCCTTAAGGACAACAAAGCGGCAAACATAACGCGTGACATAAAGCTCCCCAAAGCTGATCCGGCGGTGTGGCGGCCAGTCTAAGCAGCGGGCATTAGGGGATTCACGTCAGAAGTATGGCCCTGTGGATAAGTGCCAGGAATATTCTGCTGAATGATCCGCATGGGCATGCCTTGAAATCACACGGATTCCACGGTTTCTGGCCGGCGCCCAGCCTGATGATCCAGCAAAATTTGCGTGATGCACCGCAAGGTCAGCCCCGCAGCTTCTCCATGTCCCTGCGGTCCTTCTTGGTGGGCCGGCCGGCTCCGCGGTCGCGCTGGGGGAGTCCAAGCTTGGGAGCCACGGGCCTCGGCGGAGTGTGGTCGGTGAAACAGTGCGACGCGGCCTCGGCTCCTACGCGTTTGGCGATGAGTCGTCGCACTTCAAGGATCCGTTCCCAACCCGATTCCCGCACACGGATGGTGTCGCCGATGATCACGCTTTGCGAGGCCTTGACCGGATTGCCGTTGATCCGGATGTGTCCGGCTCGGCAAGCGGCGGTGGCTGCGGAGCGGGTTTTGTAGGCTCGGATCGCCCACAACCAGGCATCAACGCGGACGTTTGCTGGGGATGACGACGGAATACTCATGATCTGAACGAGTCTAACCGGGCGTCACGTGCACGACGAGAACGCTGGGATAAGTCCGGAACGCGGGAAAGGTGCCGAGTTCGCTGCAACGCTCCGGCGAACTCGCAACGCTCCAGCGAACTCGCACCGTCGCGGCGTTCTCAGGGGCGCCAGGGAACCGAAAGCAACTACCGCACCGTCACCTCAACCCGCTGCGCCATGTTGTTCCCGATGCCCTGGTAGTTCCACACCTGCTCGGTAGGCTGCAGCGCGCCCGAGGTATCCATGGCCCGGCACCGCAACACGTGTTCCCCTGGGCTCGCGACCCACACCATGGACCACGACCGCCACGCGAAGTCCCCCAGCGCCGGATCCAAGTGCGCAGGCATCCATTCGCCGTCGATCCCCACTTCCACCCGCTCCACTTCACCGTGTCCGGACCATGCACGGCCGTGCAGCATTACCGGGCCGGCGTTTACGATCCGTCGCCGGGTGAAGAAGTCCGGGATCCCCGGTGGCACCATCAGGGACCGCACGCGGATATGGGTGACAGGAATGCCAGGCCCGTCCGGACCCTGCAGATAGTGATAGGCCACGGACTGCTGCCATCCCATGAACCGCGACGTCACTGCTTCGATCGACGTCAACCACTTCACACTCGCCATCCCGTACCAGCCAGGGACCAGGAGCCTCAACGGGAATCCGTGCTGCAGTGGTAAGGGCTGGCCGTTCATGGCGTAGACCAGCATCACTTCGGGGTGCATGGCCTCGGCGACGGAAAGACTGCGGGCATACGGCTCTTCGACGCCGCCTTGGACACCGTTGTCGGCACCCGTAAAAACAAGTTCGACGGCGTCACCCGCCAACCCCGCCTCCTCCAGCAGGGGCGCCAATGGAGTTCCGGTCCACTCGGCTGTGCCCACCGCGCCAAGCACCCATGGCTGACTCAAGGGGCGGGGTTCCAGAAGCGAGCGGCCGTTTCCCGCGCATTCGAGAGTGACGGGCATGGTGACAGCCGGCCGCGCTTTGATGTCCTCGAGGCTGAGTTCAAGCGTGTGGTCGACAGCCCCGCCCAGTCGCAACCGCCACGTCTCAGGTGACAGATGCGGGATGTCGAAGTGGATCAGCAGGTAGTGCAGGCCGGCCGGAGTGATGTCATCGTGCAGGGCCTCCAGCGGCATCGAATGGTTCCGCCCTGAAAGCTGCAACTCTTCGTGGGTCAGTGGACCATCGGTGGGTTGCCCGGTGACGGTGGCTTTCGTGGCCCGTTGTTTGAGGTGATCGTTGGACATGGGACGGCGGCGTTCTACTGGAAGCTAAACGCTGCGGAGTGCCGCAGCACTTAGGACAAGGATCACGCCGGGGCGAACCTGCGTCAATACCTCGTTGCGAGGCCCGCTCTGCGCGCTAAAACAGGCGCAAAGAACGCAGAGTAGGCCCCACAACGGAAGGTGACTACCGGCGTCGTAGTTCCGGGTACTCGAGGTGCGGGGCAACGGTGCCGGCGTCGCGTTCGAGGAAGTTGACCGCGGGCGCCACGATGTCGTCGATTTCATCCAGGACGGACTCGCTCAGCACCACGTCCGCGGCTTTCAGGTAATCGGTCAGGTGCTCCTCGGTGCGGGGGCCGATGATCACGCTGGTCACTGCCGGGTGGTTCAGGGCAAAGGCGACTGCCAACTGGATGAGCGTCAATCCGTGGCGTGCCGCGAGTTGGGCCAGGGCGTCCGCGGCGTGCAGTTTGCCTTGGTTGAACGGCGCGTTCACATCGAAGCGGCCGGGAAGTGCGGAAAAACGCGAACTCTCGGGCTGCCCGGCCCCGACCCGGTAACCGCCTGCCAGCCACCCGCCGTCGAGCGGTCCGTAGCTCAAGACCCCGACGCCGTACTGCTGGGTGATGGGGAAGACGTCGCGTTCGTTGGCACGCACCAGAAGCGAATAGGGCACTTGGTCCACGACCGGAGGGGTCAAGTGGTTGGTGTTGGCGATCCACTGGGCCTCAACGAGTTGGGCCGGGCTGAACACGGACGTGCCGTAGTAGAGGATCTTGCCCTGGCGGATGAGGTCGTTGAGGGCAGTGATGGTTTCCAGGAGGTCGGTGTTGTAGTCCGGGCGGTGTGCCTGGTAGAGGTCGATCCTGTCCGTGTTCAGACGCCGCAAGCTGTCCTCGACAGCCCGGACAATCCAGCGGCGGGAGTTGCCGGCGTGCGCGGGGTTGGATCCCATTTGCCCGTGGAACTTGGTGGCGAGGAAGACGTCGTCGCGCCGGCTGTGGATCGCCTGGCCCACCACGGTTTCGGATTCCCCTTGAGAGTAGATGTCTGCAGTGTCGATGCTGGTGATACCGGCGTCGAGCGCGGCCTTGATGATCCGGATGCTCTCTGCGGGACCTGTGGGCGCGGCGCCGGTGCCGAAGTTCAGGGTGCCCAGGGTGAGCGGGCTGATCAGGGCGCCAGTGCGTCCAAGCGTTCGTAGCTCGTTGAGGCTCATGTCGGCTTCCTGTGGATGGATAGTGCTGGGTCGACGCCTGGGTCAGCGGCGTGGACGGGATGTTCAATCGAGGCTACACACGGCCGCCGGAGGCATAAACGCAAATGGTAGAAGTTCTTCGTTTTTCGTCTTGCGGGGTAATGGAAGAGGCCTTACTTCGCGACATTTCTTGACACACGGCAACACAAATGTCTTGCGGATCAACAAATATTGCCGTTCTTCCAAGCGGGTGAATTATGGGAAAGGAACTTAGGAAACGCACGAAAGGGACAGCGGGATGACACAGACCACAGTGGAAGAAACGGCGGCCATCAAGGCGGCTTTTGCGCAGTTCCCCTCCGGAGTTGCCGCCTTCAGCGCGATGGTGGATTTCACGCCGGAAGCGCTGGTGGCGTCGTCCTTCACCGTGGGCGTTTCACTGGAGCCGCCGCTGGTCATGTTCGCAGTGCAGAACTCGTCCACAACGTGGCCCAAACTGCGCCAGGCTCAGCGGCTTGGCGTCTCGGTCCTGGCTGAGGGGCAGGAAGCTGCCTGCCTCCAGCTCTCGTCCAAAACGAGGGACCGCTTCGCCGGGCTGGACACGAGTGTCAGCGACTCGGGCGCGGTGCTGATCGATGGGGCCGTGTTGGGTTTCGAATGCGAAATAGTTTCAGAAACGCCCGCCGGGGATCACGCGATCGTGGTTCTTGAGGTCAAGGCAACCACCGTCAACCTCGAGTCCAAGCCGCTGATCTACCATGGCGCAGCGTTCCGTCAGTTGGCCGCTTAGCCCGGTACGCCCGAGCTAGGAGTTTCGGGCAGCGCCGCTGAGGGATCCCTTTTTGGTGGGGCCTTGGGATTTCCCCTTCGGGGACGTCACAGGGCCCTGCTTCTTTGGCGGGTTGACCGGTGCCGGGCTCTTTGACGACGGCGTGGGCTCGTCGAGGTCGCGGACCGTCACTTTGATGGGCGGTGGCTGCTGGGCCTTGGCCCGTTCGGCCTCGCGTCGGTCGGCTTCAGCAACCGCATCCGCCCAGTCCTTCGACAGGACCGGCGGTTCCTTGGCAGCGGCCACGACGATCGGGTGGTGCGCAGTCTGGTGCTCGACGGCGGACTTGACCTCGGCCGGTTTGGGCAGCTTCCGGGGGTCCACCTTTGATTTCCACGCGCCGTCCTTGACGGCGGCCGACGCACCTGAGATCCGGCGTCGGGTCACTCCGAGCAAGTCCCGCTTGGGCGCGGCAGGCGCTGCAGCGGGCGATGGCGCGGCAGGCGCCGCGGCAACCGGCGCCGCGATCGGCGCCGCAACAAGGGCCGATTCCTCAGCTGCGCCGTCAACTGCGTCCGCACCGACTACCCGTTCCGGCACGTACCCGGGCCGAGCGGGAAGGTGCACGATGGGAGTGGTGTCCTTCTTGGGGAAGACGCCAATCAACGCCAGGAGGATGACAGACACCAGCCGTCCCACTCCGGCAACCACCAGAGTGATGATGACAATCAACCCGAGGCCGAGGAACATCAGCAGAGCCAGGCCCAGCGTCCCCAAATACGTCAGGTTGATGGCGAGTGTTGTCGGATCCTCCACGTAGCCTCCCCTGGCTGTCGTTTTGTGATGCGCGCATTGCCCACCCAGCTTGCTTATCTAGCGTAAGGTCCCGCACCGACGGAATCACGCGCCGCAGCCCACTCCGGCAGGGTTGTTTCGAACCTGTTATCTCGCATGCGAAAATATGTTGCCCAGCTCTCATTTACAGCCCAGATTGGCGCGTCGTGACCCCTGACCACACCCGGCTCCGCAACGGTGCCTGCCCCTGCCTTTCCGGCGAGCAGTACGACGAGTGCTGCGGCCGGTTCCATCGCGGGGAGGCCGAGGCGCCCACCGCAGAGCAACTCATGCGGTCCCGGTATTCGGCCTTCGTGGTCCTTGAGCCCGGGTATCTGTTGCGGACATGGCACGCCTCTACCCGACCGGATTCCATGGACCTGGACCCGGACCTGCAGTGGCGCAGGTTGGACATCCTTTCCACGAGCAACGGCGGCCCGCTCGACTCGGCGGGCACCGTTGAGTTCGCGGCCCACTACAGGTCCGACGGCGAACGCGGCGTCCAGCGCGAACTCTCCCGGTTCGTGCGGGAAGGCAAGCGTTGGTACTACGTGGACGGGGACGTGCTCCAATAGCTCACCGGTATTTGCGGTGGAGGGTTTCCTTGGTCGAGGGGCCGGGGGAGGCGTCGCCGATCCAGGGGCCTGTTCCTTCGGATTGGTCCAGGATTCCGGCCTCCAGCCAGGCGTAGTCGCCGTCGAGGACTTTCCGCGAGAGGTCGTGGTCGCCGTCGTCGGTGTTGCGCCAAAGCTGGTCGAAGTACTCATCCACCCGAACACGGGCCTGTTCGCAGAAGGCTTCAGCCAGCTCGAAGGCAGCCGCGCCTTGTTCCGGGCGGGTCCGCAACAGCGACTCGGCGCGTGAACAGCACGCGGCCATGGCGAACAGCTCGGCCCCGATGTCCACGATCCTGCCCAGGAACGCCTGCTTGTGCTCAAGCTTGGCCTGCCAGCGTCCCATCCCGTAGAAGGTCTGCCGGGCGAGGCGGCGCGAGGAGCGTTCAACAAAGCGCAACTGCTTGGCGAGCCGCCCGAATTCGGCGTACGACCGAGGGTCCATCCCGGCGCCCGCAACCAGTTTGGGCAACCAGCGGGCGTAGAAGCCGGAGGCCCCAACGGCGGCCTTCGCCTTGTCCTGCAGGCTCGCGTCCGCCGATGCGAGGTCGCCGGCGGCGGCGAGGTGTGCGTCCACTGCCTCGCGCGCGATCAGGAGTTTCATGATTTCGCTGGAACCCTCGAAGATCCTGTTGATGCGAAGATCCCGAAGGAGTTGTTCGGCCGGCACTGCCCGTTCCCCGCGGGCTTCCAGGGAATCGGCGGTTTCGAAGCCGCGGCCGCCACGGATCTGCACCAGTTCATCGGCGATCCTGCAGCTCAGTTCGGTGGACCACAGTTTGGCCAGCGCGGCCTCGATGCGGACGTCTTTTTGGCCGGCGTCGGCCATCTCGGCGGAGAGCTCAAACACGGCCTCCAGCGCAAAAGTGGTGGCTGCGATGAAGGCGATCTTCTTGCCCACGGCCTCGTGCTTGCCCACTGGGCGGCCCCACTGCGTCCGGGCGTTGGACCACTCCCGGGAAATCTTCAGGCTCCACTTTCCGGCAGCGACGCAGAGGCCGGGGATGGAAAGCCGCCCCGTGTTGAGGGTGGTGAGGGCGATCTTGAGCCCCTGGCCCTCCCGCCCGAGCCGGTTTGCGGCCGGCACCCGCACCTGGTGGAAGCGCGTCACGCCATTCTCGATGCCACGCAGGCCCATGAAGGCATTCCGGTTCTCCACCGTGATGCCGGGCGAGTCCATCTCCACCACAAAAGCCGAAATGCCGCCCTTGTGTTCGGTTCCATCAGGATCGGTGTGGGCCGGGACCCTGGCCATGACCACAACGAGTTCAGCGATCACGCCGTTGGTGGTCCAGAGTTTCACGCCGTCCAGAAGGTAAGAACCGCCGTCGTCGGAAAGTACGGCAGTGGCGCCCATGCGCGCGGGGTCGCTGCCGACGTCGGGTTCTGTCAGGAGGAACGCCGTGATGGCGCCGGCGGCGCAGCGCGGCAGGTATTCCTTCTTCTGCTCCGGCGTGCCGAACTCCTTGACGGGCTCGGGGACGCCGATTGATTGGTGGGCGGAAATCAGCGCACCCAGGCTCGGATGGACTGAACCCAGGAGGGCGAGGGCCCGGCCGTAGTACACCAGGGAAAGGCCCAGTCCGCCGTATTCGCGTGGGATCTTCATGCCGAACACGCCAAGCCCAGCAAGCCCGGCCAGATACTCGTCCGGAATCCTGGCGTCGCGTTCGATCTGCCGGCCGGACATTGTTTTGGCAAACGCCAGCAGCCGGGCCATGAACTCCTCGCCCCGTTCCACGTCGTCCGCTTTGGCTTGTGGCCAGGGGTGGATCAGGCTGAGGTCGAAGCTGCCCAGATACAGGCCTTTGGCGAAGCTTGGCCGGTTCCATTCAGTTTCGCGGGCAGCCTCGGCGACGGCGCGGGCTTCCTCTGCTGTGGCATTGACGCTTGCGGCGGTGAGACTGCTGTCTGTAGCGGACGTCATGGGAAAACTCCTCTAGCCGGTTGTGCCGGATGGAGCCAGGGTCCGCCGTGGGTGGGAACCCTTCAGCTGTCCCTCAATGCTACCCGCGGGTAGCTACCCGTGCCAGAGGAAACCTGGGGCTGGAATTCCGCCGGAATTTCCACCTGTCCGGCGTGGTGGACCAGGCTGTCCCAGGCAAAATTAATGCCGTGGACAAGGCCACCAAGGACGGCTTTGACGATGTACCAGGCCGTCCCCATGGCTCCGATCAGGACGATCGTTGCCATTGCTGCGGCCGCAATGAATGCGGCCAGGATTACAGCGAAGAACAGCGTTCCAATAACTACGTATGTGCCTGTTTCCAGCGCAGTGAAATCGAAATCCATGGTTCCCCCCGGAGCGACATTGCGTGAGTCGACGCGGCGTGGCGGCGTCGATGATCTGACATTAGGGGCGGGGGTGCTTTCCGGCCAGTGCTGACGCGCGTCATTGCGGCGTTGATATGCGATCGAAACCGTACCGGAGCGTAAGTCACGGAATGATTGCGGCCGGCCTGCGCTGAAGCCCCCGACGGCGGTACTTCCGGCCCGCTCGACGCCTCCGCGACGCTCTGCGTTAACCTTGTACGGGGCAGTTTCCGCTGCCAGCCAGGTTTCGCAGCAGCTGAAGGAGAGTAGTTGTCCCGTTCAGCCATGTCCTCCGCCGACGCAATCGGCGCGAGGCTCCGCGACCTCGAACAGCTGACCAAGGGTCCCGCGTGGGCCCTGACGCGCTCGGCGCCGTGGGTCATCGCCGTCCTCCAGGCCTCCTTTACCCGCACCAAGCCGCAGCTTCCGCTCGAAGAGTTCCACGCCGACGTCGACGCTTTCCTTGAGCAGCTCCGGCGCCAGGATCCTGCGCTTGGCGGCCAGCAGAACGGCAAGTTGTTCGGTGACGAATGGACGCGCAAGCAGTTCCTGACGCGACGCAACCAGTCGGGCCGGATCGTGTACGAGGTCACCGAGCCCGCAGCGCGTGTGCTCGCTTTCCTCGACAGCCTCTCCAGCGAACGTTCCACACTGAACGGCTCGAGGCTCGGCACGCTGCTCGGCGACGTGGAGAAGCTGGCCAACGAAACAAACCCGGACCAGAGCGCGCGCCTGGAGGCCCTGGAAGAGGAAATCCACGAGCGCCAGCAGCTGGTGGAGGACATCAGTTCCGGTGAATTCGACGGCCTCCTTGACGACGAAGAAGCCGTTGAAGCTGCCGGTAACATCCTTGACCTCGCCGCAAGCCTGCCCGCGGACTACAAGAAAATGCGTGACCGTATCGAGGAACTGGTGGGGGAGCTCCGCAACCAGATCATCGAAGAGTCGTTGAGCAAGGGCGCAACCATGGCCCAGGTTCTGGAGGCCGACAAACGGCTTCGGCAAAGCCCCGAAGGACGTACTTTCCGCTCCTTCACCGCCTTCCTTGAGGATCCGCAACAGCAGCTGCGTTTCCGCTCGGCCATCGGCGAGGTGCTGAGCAGGCAGTTTGCGGACGATCTCTCCCACGAGGACCGCGAAACGCTGAAAAACCTCGTCGCGGAACTGCGGTACCAGCACAGCCAGATCCAGCGGATTTACGGAAAGCTCTCGGAAAGCCTCAACACCTATATCCAGAGCGACGACGTCCGGCAGTCGGTTAGTCTCCGCAAAGTGCTGGCCGAAGCCGAACAGGCCATCCGTTCCCTGCCCTACGAACGCGACCGGCCCGGCCTGGTGCCTGGACCTGTGCTCTTCAACGCCGGTTTCGAGTCCTTGGCCATGGTCAAGCTGTTCGACCCGGACGAGTTCGCCACGCCCCCGCGCCTGGCCGACCCCATAGCGTTCAGCGACTCGGACAGGGTCCGTTCGGCCCGCACCGGCAAAGCGCGCCCCGATGTTGTGCGGGCGGCCATGGCGGGCTCGGCCACGTTGGGTGAGGCCTGGGAAAACCTGCCCGCGGAGGAACGGCACATCAACAGCGTCCGGACCCTCCTGTCCATGGCATTGCAGACCGGTGCGGCTTTCGACCGCGCCGCCTGGGAACACATCGACTTCGAACAAATCGACGGCAGCATCCGCACCGCGTACCTGCCTGTCGTCACGCTGAATGAGGATTCCAATGACTGAGGACATCACGACGACGGACATCACCGAAGCGGAGGACGTCACCGCTGCGGAGGACGTCACCGTTGCGGAGGACGTCACCGAATCTGAGCAGGACACCGTTGAGGTGCCAGATGAGACCGCCCAGCACCCGGACCCGTTCCGGATCACGCCGCGGGACACTTTCGTGGACGGCGCCGCGCTCTTCCCCGGCGACACCGGCGTGCTCCCGATGAAAGTCCGCCATGCCCTGGTGAAGCTCCTTAAAGGTCCCTACATTGACGGTGCCCGCGACGAGAAGCTGTGGACGACCCTCCTGGACAACCAGCTGATTCTCCGGAGCCGCCTCTCGGAACTCTTCCTGACGCTCCAGTTGGACCACGACCGCAAGATCGCTGTCCTCCGACCCGTTGATCCGGAAATCATCGGGGCGAGCTCCCGCTCCAGCATCCTCCGCCAGCAGCGTGCTTTGAGCCGCGTCGAAACCATCGTGCTGCTGCGGCTGCGCCTCCTCCTTGACCGCCACGTCACAGCCCAGACCGACCCCACGATCACCCGCGAAGAGATCTCCGACCTCGTAGCGAACTACACCCCGGCCGGCCAACAGGATGCCCTGCGCGACTCCGACGTGGTCACCCGCACCATCACCAAACTCCTCGCCCGGCAACTTCTCCTCCCCACCCCGCTGGATGACACGTACACCATCAGCAATGCCCTCCCATTGGCCCTCCCGTTCGAAAACATCGGCGACATCCCGGCCCACATAGAGGCCCTCGTGGCAGTAGCAGCGGACGAATCCGGCACGGAGCCTTTGCTGGATATGGAAGCTGACTCCAGCCCCACGTCCGAAGACGGGGACGACGACGCCGGTACCGCCCCGGACAGTGACCCGGCAGCAGAGGAGGCAGCCAAGTGACCATCGCAAGCATGCTCCCGCTCGGCGAGCTCACGAATCCGGGCCAGATGCGTTTGGCCCTCGTCCAGGTGGTCAACTGGGGTACCTTCCATGGCGCCCACACCATGCACGTGGACCGCAAAGGCACGCTGCTGACCGGCAATTCCGGTGTCGGCAAGTCCACGCTCTTTGATGCCATGCTCCGCGTTTTCGATGCCCGCCCGCGGTCGAACGAGGCTGCTGCCCAGCGGTCCGGCGGGGCTGTGGAGGACAAGAGGACCACGTTCACCTACATGCGCGGCAAGGTCGGTGACAAGGCGGTCGGGGATAGCTCGGCCAGCGCTTTCCAGCGCCCCGGTGCCACCTGGTCCGCCGTCGCGCTGACGTTTGATAACGCAGCCGGCACCAAGGTGACCGTGTCGGCGCTGTTCGATTTGCCGAAAAACGGCACGGAGTCGAGCGTTGGGCGTTTCTATGTGATCGACAGCAAGCCCCTGGACCTCGAAGCGATCGAGGGGATCGCGCAGAAGCGGTTTACCAGGAGTGCCTTGGAGTCGATCTTCCCGGACGGTCAGGTGTTCGACGTCCACAAGGCGTTCGCCGAGCGGTTCCGGCGGCTCCTGGGTATCAACTCGGACCAGGCGCTTCCGCTGCTGCGCGTTATCCAGGCCGGCAAGGGCTTGGGCGGCAGCGTCAACACGTTCTTCCGGGACCAGGTGCTGGATGCCCCGGCCACGCTGGCTGCGGCGGACGACGTCGTGGAGGAATTCAGCAACCTGATGTCGATCCGGCAGCGGCTGGAGGATGTCCGGCTGCAGCGCGACCAATTGGCTCCGGTGCCGGGCCTGAACAAGGAATACGCCCAGGCCTTGTTGGACGCCAACCGCCTCCGTGAGTTGGCCGGCGAAGAGTTTGAAGCTTACAAGCAGCAGCTCGCTGTCACGGTGCACGCCAAGACGTTGGCCCGTTTCAAGGAGTTGGCGCAGTCCAAGGCGCAGGAACTCGCCGCCGAGCGTGTGGTCCGCGATGCCCTGGCCAAGGAGTTGCGCGACCTTGAGCTGGACTACAACAACCGCGGTGGCAACGCCATTTCGGCCATTGAGCAGTCGTTGGAGAACGCCAAGGTTGGCCTGAAGCTGCGCCAGCAGGTTGAGGACTCGGCCAGGAGGGCGCTGGCCGACGCCGGGTTGAACCTGGAATGGTCCGCCGAGGGCTGGGACCAGGCGCACGAGCAGGCCGCCGCCCGTTCGATCGAGCTGAAAGACGATTCGGAGGCCTTGAAAGAACTCCGTTTTGAGGCGTTCGATGGCCACGCGACCAAGAAGCGTGAGCTGGCTGCGGCCCAGCAGGAACTGTTGTCGCTGCGGTCGCGCAAGTCCCTGCTGCCGCCGTCGAGCATTGAAAACCGGGCCGCCATCGCTGCCGCGACGGGCGTACCGGAAGAACGGATGCCGTTTGGCGGCGAGCTGATCGACCTCGCGGAGGGGCAGGACCAGTGGCGGCCCGCGGCGGAGCGGGCCCTGCGCAACCTGGCCACCACCTTGCTGGTTCCGGGGGAGCACTTTGCTGCCGTCACGCGATACCTGAACGACAACACTGTTCGGGGCGCGCTGCGCGCGGTGGACGTCTCCAAGCCGCTTGCCGGTGGGGCGCTGGCTGTGGAGGACGTGTCCGACGGCGACCTCTTGACGAAGTTGAGCATCCTCACCTCGGGCGCAAACGCCGACGCCGGGGAATGGATCCGTGAGCGGATCGCCTTGGACTTTGCGTATCCGTGTGTCGAGGACCCGGACGAGCTTGCCTCGATGGACAAGGGCCTGAGCCTGGGCGGCGTGGTGAAGCGGAACCGGCACACCGTTGAGAAGGACGACCGGTTCACCAGCCGGCAGGATTACGTCCTCGGCTTCGATAACGCTTCCAAGCTTGAACTCGTCGCTGCCCGCGTGGGAGAGCTGGAGAATGAGCTGGCCAAGGCTGCCGAACTGGCCCAAAGCCGTGAGGATTCACACCAAGGCATGGCCCGCCAACTGGAAGCCCTGCGGCGCGTGGCTGAAGACGAGCGGCCGTGGGAGCAGGTTTCAGCTGCCGTTGCCGCGGACGAGCTGGCCCGGATAGAGCAACGGCTGGTGGATGCGTTGGCCGCCCAGGCGGACCTCGAGCCGTTGCGTGCCAACATCGAAGTTGTTAGGGAAAAGCACCAGTCCTCCACAGGGGTGGCGGCTGTGCTGCAGAGCGAATACAAAGCGCTCGACCACAAGATGACCACGGCTGATGGGCTGCTGGATGCGGCGAGGCTCAAGCTTGAGCAGTCACCGCCGTCGGCCTCTACCGTCACCGCGCTGGAACCGTACTTCGACGGCGTCGCGGACATCTCCGAACTGTATGAGCTGGACAACCTGGCCAACAGCGTCCGGAACAAACTCCTGGACGAGTTGCACGCGGCCGAATCCCGGAGCCAGGCGACAGCCGAACGCCTGACGCGCATGTTCGAAGCGTTCGTCCGCGACTGGGGGAGCGCCATCAGCGCCGACCACGGCACCTCAATCGGTGCCGCAGGCGACTTCGAAGCCCGCTACCACGCGATCGTGAGCGACGGCCTGCCCGCACAGGAGGCCGAGTTCAGGCTGTTCTTCAACCAACGCACGCACGAGTCGTTCAGTACGCTCCTGCACCTTCTCGATGAGGAACGGCGCAGCATCACCAGCCGCATCCTCCCCCTCAACGGCATCTTGTCCGAGGTCAATTTCCACGAGGGAAGCTTCCTGGAACTGGACATCAAGCAGACGCTGCCGGCAACGGCCAAGGTCTTCAAGGACGCCATCCAGAACGCTTTGAAAACCAAACACACACGGCCCTCGCGCGGCGCTTCGGCCGCTGGTTCCGCCGAAACGGACGACGACGCCGAGCTCACCGCCCGGTATAAATCGCTGGAAACGCTGGTGAAGCGGCTCGGATCGCAAACGCCGGAGGATCGACGTTGGCGTGCCGAGGTGCTGGACGTCCGTGGACACGTCTTCATCCAGTGCAAGGAACACCGCGAGGTGGCAAAGCAAGGGAAGGCCGGCGCATCCAAAACCGGCAAGAAGAAAACCGAAGTCTTCATGCACGCCGACACCGGCTCCATGTCGGGCGGTGAGCGCCAACGGTTCACGGCCTTCATCATGGCTGCTGCATTGAGCTACCAGTTGGGCATCGCCGAGCAGGGCTTCACCACCTACGGCACCGTGATGATGGACGAAGCGTTCGTGCTGGCCTCGGAGGAGTTCGCGGGTGCGGGCATCAAGGCACTCCACGAATTCGGCTTCCAGCTGTTGCTGGCCGCGCCCGAAAACGTCATTGACCTGTCACGGCACCTCGGCTCCGTCACGGAGATCCTGCGGGACAAGCGGACCAACCGCTCGGGCGTCCTCACGGCTCCCGTTATCGCAGGGCCGGGCGAGCCCGGCGCATGGCGATCCGAAGCCAACCCGGTGGACATCGTCCTGCGCTAGAAAGCAACGCGGGGTCACTTATGGCCCTTTAGGAGGCCCTTTATGGGCCAAAAGTGACCCCGCGTTGCTCCAGGGCGCTACTTTGACACGTCGCGGACCCGGTCCAGGAACTGTTCCGTCCTGGACTCCAGGCCTGCGATTTGCCGAACCACGACGACGGCCGGGTCCGGGTTGATCTCATTGGCCGGTGGTTCCTTGCGCACGTTGGCGCTGCAACCGAACTCGGCGCAGATCAGGGTGCCCACGGTGTTCCCGTCCTTGCCGGACTGTCCGGCCTTCTTGGCAACCCACAGGTAGACGTCGTCCTTGGAGAAGACGTCCCGGCACAGTTCGCACAGCACCACACGCTTCTTGCCGGAGCCTCCCTCGGGGGCGCGGAGCATGACCCCCGTGAGTTTGCCCCGGTGGGGGACCACCAGGTACCCGCGCTGGGGCATCTTCTCATCGCGCCATCCCAGGAATTCGAGCTTCTCCCAGTCGATGGTGTCGAAATCGCGGGGAAGATTGGCCTTCGCTGCCTCGGAGCGGCTGGCGTTGATGAAGGATGAACGGATCTGTTGGGCAGTGATTTTCTGCATGGCAAAGCTTCTTTCGAAAAGTGGTCGACGTCCGCGTGCCTGGGTGTGCCTCTGCCGGCACGGCCACGGGCAGTGTTGCGGGATGGCAGGAGTCGTCGGTCACCAAACGAGGAAATGGCAAGGCAAGGAAAGTGCCCTGCGGCCGGGTTTTGCTGTGCCCGGAAACCTAGAGAGATGCCGACGTGCAGGGGAGTGCCAAGCAGGCCAAAACGGCCACCTCGCCAACCATGGCTGCAGCAACTGAAACAGTGCGCACGCTCATCCCCTCGTCGTTTTCCAGGAAGCGGTGTTCCGCCATCGACCATCCTAACCCCAATCAAAAGCAGCCCGCATTGCCCAGGCCTGGGAGATTAGGTGACGCAAACGTTTCGTAATTATCGGGAGGGTAGGCTAGCCTTACTTAGGTTCGCATCACTTACCTAAGGAGTACCGTGGCATCCCTTCTCCCACGCCGCGCCCTGCTGAAAACCGCAGGTACCGCGACGGCCGTCCTGGCCGCCGTCGCCCTTTCCCTCACTGGCTGCTCCACAGGACCGGCCACGTCGACGCCGGCAACCGAGCAGGCCGAGTCCGCCGCGTTCCCCGTGACCATCAAGAACGTCTTCGGTGAGACCACCATCAAGGAACAGCCAAAGCGCGTAGTCACCGTCTCGTGGGTCAACGACGACGTCGCACTCGCCCTGGGTGTTGTTCCGGTTGGCGTTCCCAAGAACGAGTGGGGCAACAACGACAAGGGCTCCACCCCGTGGAAGGACGCAGCGCTGGAGAAGCTCGGCGCCGGCTTCGGCACCGACAAGGCTCCCGTGCAGTACTCCGAGGCAGACGGCATCAACTTCACCGAGATCGCCAAGCTCAACCCGGACGTCATCCTGGCTGCCTACTCGGGCCTGGAAGAGGCTGACTACAAGAAGCTCAGCGAAATCGCCCCCGTCGTAGCGCAGCCGGAACTGGCCTACGGTACGCCGTGGCAGGAAAGCACCACCATCATCGGCAAAGCGCTGGGCAAGGAAGCCGAAGCCAAGAAACTGGTCGAAGACACCGAAGCCACCATCAAGGACAAGGTTTCCAAGTACCCGCAGATCAAGGACAAGACCTTCATCTACGGCAACCTCGAGCCCGCCAAGGGTGACGGCGCCAACGTCTACACCGCCATCGACAACCGCCCCCGGTTCCTCTCCGAAATCGGCATGAAGCTGGCCCCCGTCGTTACGGAAAACACCAAGTCGAACACGGAATTCTTCATCCCGTGGTCCGCGGAAAAGGCCAACGAGCTTGATTCCGACATCTTCGTGACCTGGGTTCCCGAGGCTGCAACGGCCGACGCCATCAAGGCCGACCCGCTGCTGGGCCAGATCCCGGCCATCAAGAAGGGCGCACTGGTTGCCGATTCGGACCAGACCCTGACGCTCTCCATCTCCGCTTCCTCGCCGCTGAGCCTGCCGTGGGCACTGGATACGTTCCTGCCGCAGCTGGGTAAGGCCGCAGAAGCCGCAGGCAAGTAACTGCAATGAAACTGAGTACGACGACGGCCGTCCAGGGGCCGGGCAGCGGCAGCATGGTGCCGGCTGCCCCGGGAGGCATCTCCCCTGACGCTTCGGCATCCGGTAGGGGAACCGGGGCCCGGAGCGCAGCAGGCAAGCGCACCGCCTGGCTGCTGCTGGCCGTCGTCGTACTCGCCGCAGTAAGTGCCGCATCGTTGGCGATCGGCGCGCGCGGCCTTCCCCTCACCACGGTGTGGGAGGCCCTCACCAACTTCAATCCGGCTGACGGCAACCACGCTGTGGTGATCGCCCGGATTCCCCGCACCGTCCTGGGCCTCCTCGCTGGCGCTGCACTTGGCCTCGCCGGGGCTGCCATGCAGGGCGTCGCCCGCAACCCGCTGGCCGACCCGGGAATCCTTGGTCTCAACGCCGGCGCGGCCTTGTCCGTGGTTGTTGGCATCTACGTCTTCGGCATCGGCTCACTGACCGGCTATATCTGGTTCGCTTTCATCGGAGCCGCGGCAGCCGCCGTCGTCGTTTATGCCATAGCGTCCCGGGGGCGCGACGGCGCGACGCCGGTCAAGCTCGCCTTGGCGGGTGCGGCGCTGAGCGCGGGTCTGTTCTCCCTGATGAACGTCATTCTTGTCTCCAGCCAGGACACCCTGGACCGTTTCCGTTTCTGGCAGGTGGGCAGCATTGGCGGGCGGGACTGGTCCGTGCTGCTGCCTGCGCTGCCGTTCCTGGCTGTTGGCGCGGTCATCGTCCTGGGCGGCGGCCGCGTCCTGAACAGCCTGGCCCTGGGCGATGACATTGCCCGCGGCCTGGGCCAGAACGTCGGACTGGCACGCGGGATCACAGCACTGGGCATCGTGCTGTTGTGTGGTTCGGCGACTGCGTTGGCCGGCCCCATCGGCTTCCTTGGCCTGGTGATCCCCCACGCCGTCCGGTTGCTGACCGGCCCGGATTACCGGTGGATCCTGCCGTTTTCCCTGGTCTCGGCTCCCATCCTGCTCATCACCGCCGACATCATCGGCCGCGTGATCCTCCTCCCGGGCGAAGTTCCGGCAGGCATCATGACCGCGATCGTTGGAGCGCCGGTGTTCGTTTGGCTGATTCGCCGTGGAAAGGGGGCCGGACTGTGACGGTCCTAAAATCCGCGCCCGAGACGGCACTTAATGCCAATAATTCCCCCAAACACCCTCATCATCTGCCACTTCGGCGCGTGCTGAGCCCCACCTTCTTCCTGGGCCTCGCGCTGCTGGTGATGTTCGCCGTGTACGTGCTCCTGGGCAGCTACACCGTGACCATCCCCGACTTCTTCACCATCGTCATCAACCATCTGACCGGCGGCGAAAAGATCCCGGGCGCCAGCTTCATCGTGATGGAACACAAACTGCCCCGCGCTGTGGTGGGAACGATGATCGGCCTCGCTTTCGGGCTCGCCGGCGCGCTGTTCCAGACCATGCTGCGCAACCCGCTGGCCAGCCCGGACATCATCGGCATCAGCTACGGTGCCAGCGCCGCGGCAGTGACGGCCATCGTGATCTTCGGCGCATCCGGGGCTGTCGTTTCCGGTGCGGCCCTCGGCGGCGCACTGGGTGTCGCGGCCATCATCTACGCGATCTCCCGCGGCACCGGCTCCGGCGCGGGCGGGGGCAGCCGGGGCAATGCTGCAGGCAACCGCCTCATCCTGGCCGGCGTGGGCATCGCCGCAGCACTCCACGCGGTGGTCAACTTCCTCATGACCCGTGCGGATATCCGGACTGCCGCAGACGCCCTCATCTGGCTCAACGGCTCGCTGAACTCAGCCACCTGGGACCGGGCCGGTGTTCTGGGGGTCTCCTTGCTTGTCTTGCTGCCGGCCGTCGTGGTCCTCGCCGGACCGTTGCGCATCCTTGAACTGGGCGACGACGCTGCCGCCGGCCTGGGAATCAGGGTCAATGCCGCGCGGCTGGGACTCGTGCTGACCGCCGTCGGACTTGCCGCCGTCGCCACTGCCGCCGCCGGTCCGGTAGCCTTCGTCGCGTTCCTCGCCGGGCCGATCGCCCGCCGCATCGTCCGCAAACCCAGCCTTCCGGCGTCGGCCCTCACTGGCGCGCTGATCGTGCTGCTGGCCGACTTCTTCGCCTCCAACATTGCTCCGGTCGTCCTGGACGGAACAGTCCTCCCGGTCGGCGTCATCACCGGTGCGCTCGGTGCACCCTTCCTGCTGTGGCTTCTGGTCACGTCCAACCGAAAGGAAGCCTGACATGGCCATCCTTAATGCCAAGGACCTCACGCTCCAGTACGAGCAGCGCAAGGTGGTGGAGGGGCTCTCCACCGAGATTCCCGAGGGCAAAGTGACCATGATCGTCGGCGCCAACGCCTGCGGCAAATCCACGCTCCTGCGCGGCTTGTCGCGGTTGCTCAAGCCGGCCAGCGGTGCCGTGACGCTGGACGGAAAGGACATCCACACCCGTCCTGCCCGCGAACTGGCCCGCACGCTGGGCCTCCTGCCGCAGCACCCTGCCGCTCCGGACGGCATCACCGTGCGCGACCTCGTGGGCCGCGGCCGCTACCCGCACCAAGGTTTCTTCCGCAGCTGGAGCGCCGCCGACGACGCCGCGGTGCAGCGCGCGCTCGAAGCCACCGATACCTTTGGGCTCGCTGAGCGGGGCATCGACGAACTGTCCGGCGGCCAGCGCCAGAGGGTCTGGATTGCTATGGCCTTGGCACAGGAAACCGACGTCCTGCTGCTGGACGAGCCCACCACCTACCTGGACCTCGCGCATCAGGTGGAAGTCCTCGACCTCATCACGGACCTCAACCGCCGCCGCGGGACCACTGTGGCGATCGTGCTTCACGACTTGAACCTGGCAGCGCGCTACGCAGACCACGTCATCGCCATGAAGGGCGGGTGCATCGTGGCTGAAGGGCCGGCCGTCGATGTGGTCACGGAAGAACTCGTCTTCAACGTTTTCGGCCTGGAGTCCCGGGTGGTTCCGGACCCCATCTCAGGCACACCACTGATCGTTCCCATTGGACGGCACCACGCAAGCCCCGCTGTAAGCAACGAATTGGAGATCGCCTCATGAGTGCACAACCGACACAGGCCAAAGCAAGCGCCGCCGTGGAGCCCATGACCCTCGCCTTCGACGTCACCGTGACGGCAGTGCAGGAACTGAGCCCCAATTTCCGCCGGATCACGTTCGGCGGTTACTCGCTGCGCGACTTCGGCGTCGCGGGCGACACCCTGGACTTGCGCGTGAAGCTGATGATTCCGTCCTTTGACGCAGACGGCAACGTCATTCCGTTGCCCCCCTTCAAAATGGAAGAGGCCGGCTGGTACCAGGAATGGCTGGCGATGGACCCGTCCGTCCGTGGGGACATGCGGACTTACACCGTCCGCTCCGAACGGCTCGACGCCGTGTACCCCGAAATCGACATCGACTTCGTCATGCACTTCGACGACGCCGGGCACGGCGGACCTGCGGCCAACTGGGCGCTTGCTGCGAAACCGGGCGACGCACTGACCATCATCGGTCCCAACAACAGGGCTGCACAGTGCGCCACTGCCGGCGCCTACGGTGGCATTGAATGGCGGCCGGGGCTGGCGCAGCGCGTACTCCTGGCCGGCGACGAAACCGCAGTGCCCGCCATCAGCGCCATCCTGGAAAGCCTGCCCGCCGACATGACCGGGCATGCCTTCCTCGAGGTGCCCGAAGCCGGCGATTTCCAGGACATCAGCACCGCCGCCGACATCGAAATCACCTGGCTTGCCCGCGGCGCAGCCATCGGACGCTCCCGTCCCCACGGCGAACTCCTCAAGGAAGCCGTGGCCAAGGCAGTTCCCGTCCCGGGTTGGGTGGGCATCAAGGGTTCCGGAACCGCAGCAGGTCCTGAGCCCGAAGACGTCAACGTGGACCAGGACATTCTTTGGGAAACCCCGCAGCGCATGGACGCGGCAGCCATCGAAGCCACCAAGAACCCGACATTGCCCGCAGGTGCCCTGCCGTTCTACGCCTGGATTGCCGGCGAAGCGTTCGTGATCAAGGAAATGCGGCGCTACCTGGTGCGGGACGTTGGCATTGACCGCAAGCAGGTTGCGTTCATGGGCTACTGGCGTCGCGGCAAGGCGGAGGGCTAAGCCCCTGCTGCATCGTTGAGTCCGCCGAAGCGCCGGTTTTGCCGTCGCTTAGACACAACCCATAGGTGGCGTTCCGGTCGCTAAGCGACCTCCTCGCCACGATGGGCCGCGATGCGCTCCTTCGCAAAACCGCCGCTGCGGCTCGTGCCCGCGTCACCTTCGGACGCTTGCTCACATCCCGCGTGCTTGAGCCGGACGCTTGCTCACATCCCGCGTGCTTGGTCCGGACGCTTGTTCACTTGGGGTTGGCTCGGCCTTAACCGGGGGCGGGTAGCTTCGGTGGGGTGCGGGACGACTTCGGTGACGGGAACAGCGCTCGACGGCGGTATGTCGCCATCGGGGATTCCTTCACCGAGGGTGTTGGGGACCCGAGCAAGGTCCTGCCGAACGGGGTGCGCGGCTGGGCCGACCGGGTGGCCGAAAGGCTGGCGAAGGCGCAACCGGGGTGGGAGTACGCCAATCTGGCAGTTCGCAGCAAAAGGCTCCGGCACATCATCGATGAACAGCTCGAACCCGCGCTCGCCATGGAGCCCACGCTCATCACGCTGTACGCCGGCGGCAATGACATCCTGGACTTCGGCACGGACATGGACGCCCTTCTTGCCGACTACGAACTCCTGGTTGCGCGGCTGAGTGGAACCGGGGCCACGGTGGTGCTCTTCACGGGGTTCGACGTCAAGGTTTCCGCGGTCCTGGAGCCGTTCAAGAAACGCAATACCCTGTACAACCACAGAGTCCGGGAGATAGCGGCCAAGTACGGCGCCGTTCTGGTGGATTATTGGTGCTTCGATGCTTACAAGGACCCGCGGATGTGGTCCCCGGACCGGCTTCACATGTCCAAGGCCGGCCACAAGTACTTGGCCGGACAGGTCCTGGACCATCTCAATGTCCCGCACAAGATCCCGGCCAAGGAATGGGAACCGCCTACCCGTTTGACCTTGCGTGAATGGGAGCGCCGCCAACGCCGCTGGGTCAACGACTGGGTGGTGCCGTTGTTCGGGCGCAAACTGCGCGGTGTCACCCTGGGCGATTCGCTGCAACCCCGCTGGCCGCATCCGGTCAAAGTCCCCCGCAAGGGTGGTTTGAAGAAGCTCATGGAAAACCGGGAGGCAGCACAATGACCATGCCGCGGAGATTCGTCGCGTTGGGAGACTCCTTCACTGAGGGCGTGGGAGATATTGACCGCAGGCTACCCAACAACTGCCGTGGCTGGGCTGACCGTGTGGCCGAGGAGTTCGCCCGGCACGATGACCGCATGCTCTACGCCAACCTGGCCGTTCGGGGCCGCCGCCTCCAAAGGATCGTCGACGAGCAGCTCGAACCCGCACTGGCCCTGAATCCCACGCTCATCAGCTTCTACGCCGGCGGTAATGACCTCCTCATGGCCCGGCTCAACCTGGGCCGGCTCATGAAGGATTACGAAAACGCCGTGATGCGCCTCAAAGCCAGTGGTGCCACCATCGTGCTCTTCACTGGCTACAACGTCCCGTTGTCTCCCTTGCTGGAGCCCTTGAAGGTCCGTACTGCCATTTACAACCGCCACATCCGGCGGATTGCCGCGAAGTACCAGACGCTCCTGGTGGATTATTGGTGCTTTGAAAAGTTCCAGGACCCCCGCATGTGGGCTCCCGACCGGCTGCACATGTCCACGCCGGGCCACAGGTACATGGCCAGGAAAGTCCTGGAGGTCCTGGGAGCGCCGCATTCGCTCTCTGAGCCGGTCATGGCGCCGTGGCGTTCGAAGTCCCTCACCGAAAACATCGCCGACGACGTCGCCTGGCTGAGGCGCGACGTCGGACCTTGGTTTTCACGCCGGGTCCGCGGCGTTTCGAGCGGTGACCACCTGGGTGCCCGCTGGCCGGAACTCATGCCGGTGGTGCTGCCCGAACGGCTCGGAACCGGCACGGCGAAAACCGTGAAAGCTCAGCTGTCCAGCAGGTTTTCGTAGCCTTCGGCCACGCTGGTGGCGGTGAATTCGATGATTTCGAAGTCGGCCACCCCGTTGCTGTAGAACGGATCCTCGGCCAGCGAGGCATCCAACGTTGCCCTGTCCACTTTGGACAGCAGCACGCCTCCCGTGGCCGGCACGCGACGTCCGGACGCAAGGAAGATCCCGCCGTCGAACGCGTCCTTGAGCCAGGCCATATGGCCCGGGCGGTGAAAGTCGACGATTTCGTCCGGAACTTTGTAGGTCAAAGAGACTACGAACATGCAGCCAGCCTATCGCCAGGGCAGCAGGCCTGGACCCGGGAAGCCGACGGATTCTCATAAGATGGACCCATGAATCAACCCCGGTGGCTGAACGCCGACGAACGCCGTGCCTGGCTTGCCCTGCTGAGCATCAATACTTTGCTCCCCTCGGCGTTGGACACCCAGCTTCAGGCGGCCGGGAAACTGTCCCTGTTCGACTACAACGTGCTCGCCATGCTCTCCGAAACGGAGGGCCGGTACCTGCCCATGAGCGAGCTCGCCGCCCGGACAAGCGCCTCCCTGTCACGGCTTTCGCACGTGGTCACCAAACTGCAGAAACGCGGCTGGGTGGAACGGCAGGCCCACCCCGGCGACGCCCGCGTCACGGTGGCGCACCTGACCGACGCCGGCATGTCCACCATTGTTTCTCTGGCGCCAGCCCATGTGGAGTCGGTGCGGACGCTGATGCTCGACTCGCTCAGCCCCGACGACGTCGCCGACCTCGCACGGATAGGCGAGAAAATCGTTGCCCGGTTGGACAACAACCACTGGATTCTCCGCGATTCCTAGTGCTTTCTCCGGCGCAGAACAGCGGCTTTGTGGCTGTCAGCGCTGAAGTGGCAGACTGGCGGCATGGATTTTTCTGCCCGATATGTTGCCCTGGGGGATTCGTTCACTGAGGGTGTCGGCGACGACGATCCCACCCGCCCCAACGGGGTGCGCGGCTGGGCTGACATCGTGGCAGGGCAATTGGCCCAAAGCAACCCCGGTTTCGGCTACGCCAACCTGGCCATCCGTGGCCGGAAACTCCGCCAGATCATGGCCGAGCAGGTGGATGCCGCCGTCGCAATGAAACCCACCCTGGTGACCCTTTACGCCGGGGCGAACGACATCCTGCGGCCCAAGATCGACATCGACTCGCTGTTGGAGGAGTACGACGCCGGCATCGCCAAGTTGAGTGCGACCGGTGCCACGGTCCTCCTCTTCACTGGCTTCGATGCGAAGGGCTCGAAAGTGTTCAGCGCGATGCGTGGCCGCACTGCGATCTACAACGAACTCGTGCGGGAGATCGCGGAGGACCACGGCGCCTTGTTGGTGGATTACTGGCGCTTCGACGAATACGACGACTGGCGGCTGTGGGGCGAGGACCGGATGCACATGTCCACAGCCGGCCACATCAACATGGCCAAGCGCGTCCTGGACGTCCTGGAACACGAGCATGTGATCGACGTTCCCGAGCTCGCGCCCGCGCGGCTTTTGGGGAGGGTGGAGGCCCTGAAGGCAAACGCGCGCTGGCTCCGGGAGTCGGCAGCGCCGTGGGTGTCCCGTCGTCTCCGGGGCGTGTCTTCCGGCGATGGCCTCAGTCCCAAGTACGCAGAACTGATCAGGCCGGTTTCCTGAACCCGGCGGTAGCCAGCAGCGTCCCGTCGCGACGTACCGCGAGGACTTCCACCTTCCATTTTTCAACAGCCTGATCGAGGGTCCTTGTCCCGCCGGCGACGATGGCGGTTGCAAGGACGTCGGCGGTAACGATGTCGGCGGCGGCCACGGAAACCTGGTCGAACTCCGTTGCCGCACCTCCAATGGCCCAAATATGCTGGCCGCGTTCAGCCGTGCCCGACGTCGCGAGTGCCCGCAGGGCCGACATCGGATACGCGCCCAGCAAGGCTTGCCGGTCCTGCGGATCAACGATGCCGGCGAGCCACGGCTCCTCCGTCCCCGGTTCGGGGGACCCGCTCACCAGGACATCGCCGCCGGCGTTCAGGCACCAGTCCCGCAAACCCAGGGCTTCGAGGGACAACGCTGCCTCACGCACCGCGTGTGCTTTCACGATCCCGGAAAGGTCCAACGTGCCATCCGGCCGCTCAGCCGTGAAAGCCCCGCCGGTTGCCAACCGCCATTCGGACGCTTCTGCGTACAGGGCCTGCATGGACTCGGAGGCGTAGGCCAGGGTCAGCTCACCGCGGGCCAGCCTGCTCGCTTCGGAGCCGTTCCGGTACAGGCTGAAGCTGAGGTCCAGTTCAGAGAACTTATCCTCGACGACGGCGGCTGCTGACTCGAGCTCGTCAACGGCTGTTTGGGCGTAGTGGCCGCTCGCCACCGTCAGGCTCACTACGGTGCCCATGGTGCGGAATGTCCGGGCCCGCAGCTGCGTGGTGCTAGAAGTGTGCGGCATCAAGGGCTGCCTGGAGTGAGGTGAGGTAGGCGTCGCTGGTGACCGTTGCGCCGGCGACGGTTTGTACGTCCGCGGATTGCGCCTGGAGGACTTCTGACCGCAACACGGGTGCTGCCCGGCTGCTGATCTGGGCCGACTTGCGTTCGGCGTCAGTGAGCTGGAGGGCCGTGACTTCGGTGATCTTGCCGCCCTGGATGGTTACACGGACCTGGACTGTACCGAAGCGGGTCTGGACGGCCGTGCCGTCGTACGTTGCCGCCGTCGTTGTTGTCTTGGTTCCGCTGCTGGCGGCGCTGCTGCTTCCGCTGGTGCCCGTGGTGGTGCCGCCGGCGGCACTGGCGCTGCTGCCCAGGCTTGTGGTGGTTGCCGTGCCGGTGTCGGCGATGTGCGCGCCCGACTGCCAGCCCGCCAACAGGATGCCCGCCGATGCCAGCGCGGTTGCCATGGCTGCTCGAATTCTCACCAGTCAAACCTTTCGTAGTGGACTTGTTCATCGGGGACACCCGCTGCGCGGACTTCCCTGATCACGGAGGCGGCCCAGGGGGTGGGGCCGCAAACGTAAACGTCGGCGTCTGCGATGCCGGGTGCGTAGGAGGCGATGGTGAACCCGGCAGTCGTCGCGGATTCGGGGAGCCAGGAGCGGACGCCGGCCGAGCGGGGCCCCGTGAGGTGGAAGAGGGTGGCGCCCCGTGCCTGGCACAACGCCATGATTTCCTTGCCGAGGAAAAGCTCCGACTCATCGTGTCCCCGCAGCAGGACCGTGGCCTGTCCGGGTTCGAAAGGGGTGGATTCCAGGAGCGACCGCAACGGCGTGATGCCGATCCCCGCGCCGATCATCACCACGTTGTTCCGGGTGCGTGCCGCCGTGCTGAACATGCCGTAGGGGCCCTCAAGGGCGACCTTGGTGCCGGGCTTGATCCGGGCAAGCCGGGCAGAGCCTTCACCCAGGTTTCGCACTGTGATGCGCAAGCTCCCTGGTTTGCTTCCGACGCCGGACACGGGTTCCGCCGACAAGCTGAACGGGTGCGGCTGCCACCAGTGTCCCGGAGCGAGGAACCGCCAGAAGAAGAAACGGCCCCCGGCACCGGCCAGGCGTTCCAGCTGAAGGCCCGTCATTTCGATGCTGAAAACGTCCGGTGCAACCCGGACCACGCGGCTGACGGTGAGCTGGTGCCGGAATGTCGCTGCCAACGGCAGGTACACCCTGTAGAGGAGAAGTGCGGCGCCGGTCGCAATGCAAATAGCCAGCCAGTACCAGCGTTGCCACGTCCCTTCGGCGAACAACCCGCCCACACTGAACTGGTGCGGGATGGCGGTGCCAACGGCCACATAGGTCAGCAGGTGGATCGCGTACCAGAATTCGTACGGGAACTTCCGGCGGACGGCCACCAGCGACGTCACCACCACGGCAACGAACAGTGCCATGGAGACGAACGCGAGCCACATGTCCGGGACGTTGACCCAGAGCGAGACCGACTCACTGACCGGATCCAGGCCCTCCGCCGCTCCGTAGCCGATCGCGAGCAGGAGACCATGCGCCAGCAGCAGGTAAAGAGCCGGTTTGCCCAGCTTCTTGTGCACCTCCAAGGCGCGGTCATGGCCGATTGTGTTGTCCACGAACGGGATCCTGGCCGCGAGCAACAGCATCAACAACACCAGGTCCATGCCGATCAAGCCGGCTACGATCCCCAGCGATGTCATGGTGGCCGCGAACGACGAGAACCCGCTGGCGCCGCCGTCAGCAAGCCACAGCGTCACCGCCGCAACCGGCGATAACCACCCGACGAAAGCCAGGACATCGGCCCGGGCCAGCCGCCGTCGTGCTTGCGGACGGAAGCGCTCGACGGCGGCAGGTGCTGTCCGCCGGCCGGGCGACGACGGGTTATCCACCGGAGAATCAGGGGCCAGTAACGAGGTCATGTCCCAAGACTCGCCCGGCTTCCTTTCATTCTGCTGTGAAAGAGCTTTTGAGGGCGTATGATGCCGGATTGGTCTTAATTTGGCCTGGCCCGTAGAATAGTTAGGCGCTAGGTAGTGCGGATCGTGTGCAATTGCTCCGGTTGGTGGTGAAGTCAGTCTGACTGACATCCCGTTGGCCGGTAGTTAGGGGCTCAAGTTGCGTGCATTCCTGTATTCGCCCGGTATCCCAGGACCTGAATCATTGCGGTCCTGAGGCCAGCCTTCTTCGCCGCACTTGCTGCGGAAACTACCGAAATGGTGTGGACCCGGATGCGAACACTGCCTGTCGCACGGCAACGCAGGAACATCTGCACGCCGTTACATTCAATCTTTGGAGGAGAGTCATGGCAGCACACTGCCAAGTGACCGGAGCCGAGCCGGGCTTTGGACACAGCATTTCGCACTCGCACCGTCGCAACAAGCGCCGGTTCGACCCGAACATTCAGAAGAAGCGCTACTGGGTTCCGTCCCTGCGCCGTAATGTCACGCTGACCCTGTCAGCCCGTGGCATCAAGACCATCGACGTACGCGGCATCGACTCAGTCGTCGCCGACATCCTGGCACGAGGAGTAAAGCTCTAATGGCAAAGGACAAGGACGTACGTCCGATCATCAAGCTGAAGTCCACTGCGGGCACCGGTTACACCTACGTAACCCGCAAGAACCGTCGTAACGACCCGGACCGCCTGGTCCTGAAGAAGTACGACCCCAAGATCCGCCAGCACGTCGAATTCCGAGAGGAGCGCTAAACACATGGCAAAGAAGTCCAAGATTGCTCGCAACGAGCAGCGCAAGGTCATTGTTGAGCGTTACGCTGCCAAGCGTCTCGAACTGAAGAAGACCCTGGTTGACCCCAACGCGACTGACGAAGCACGCGAAGCTGCACGCCTCGGCCTGCAGAAGCTGCCCCGCAACGCCTCCCCGATCCGTCTGCGTAACCGCGACCAGATCGACGGCCGTCCCCGCGGCACGCTCCAGAAGTTCGGTATCTCCCGTGTTCGCTTCCGCGACATGGCTCACCGCGGTGAGCTCCCGGGCATCACCAAGTCTTCCTGGTAATCACGAAGCTCTGAAAGGGCCGGCGACCGTTATGGTTGCCGGCCCTTTTTGTGTTTAAGCGCGGGTTGTTCAGTTCCTCAGGCCGGTGGGCTCGTCGCGGAGAGGTGGCCGGCGCGGAGGCGGCGGTCTCGGAAGGGTGGCTGTCGGGGAGGGGTGGCCGGCGGGGAGGGGTGGCCGGCGGGGAGGGTGCGGTCATCCTCTGCGCGCTCGGTCGTTCCTCCCTTGGACGCGCGCTGCCGGATAACCGCCCCCTCTTCCGACGCTCGCTCACATCCCTAGGGCTTGAATCGGACGCTCGCTCACTTCCCGAGGGTTTGAGCGTGACGCTTGCTCACTTCCCGAGGGTTTGGTTGTGACGCTTGGTCGCGTTCCGCTGGGATGGGGTTCGACGGCGGTTGTTGGGTTGGGTGCGTGGGTGTCCGGGGGGGTGTGGGTGGGTTGTGATGGGGTTCACGGTGGTTGTTTTGGTGGGTTTGGGGGTGGTTTGGTGGGGTGTTGGGGTTGTTTGGGTTGTGTTTGCGGGGTTTTTGGGTGGTGTGGTGGTGGATTTGTGTGGGGGCTTGTGGGCGTGTAATGTCTACTGAGTCGCCGCGAGTGAGACAGCCTGGAGCTGAGAACTGCGGGGGCCGACCCCCTTGATAACAGCCTGAGAAATGGTTCGCTTTTGAGCGTGCCGTGTGGGTGGGGCCGGATGCTTGATCGGAGAATCGCGGGAACGTTGATTTGCCAAGATCGGGTGGTTCGGGTAAGTTTGGAAAGTTGCTCCGGAGCGATCCTGGACCCTGTGGGGTGTGGGTGGTGCCGGTAGTGTCTGTTGTTTGAGAACTCAATAGTGTGCCAAGTTTGTTGATACCGATTGTTTTAT
>Ga0308158_10000524_pt1 | contig 58975 bp, 53 predicted proteins | sample PhyBR2_FD_201038 | JGI IMG/M metagenome (GOLD analysis project Ga0308158, IMG submission 201038) | Phyllosphere microbial communities from UC Gill Tract Community Farm, Albany, California, United States - DLSLB.R2 | ecosystem: Host-associated > Plants > Phyllosphere > Unclassified | place: USA... | reverse complement strand
TTCAGATTGGTGACGAAGTTGATGTTATGGTTCTTGAAGTTGATGAAGAACGTCGTCGTATTTCTCTTGGTATCAAACAAACTCGTGCTAACCCATGGGAAGAGTTTGCTAAAGACCACGACAAAGGCGAAAAAGTTTCTGGTACGATCAAATCTATCACTGACTTCGGTATCTTCATCGGTTTACCAGGCGGTATCGATGGTCTAGTTCATTTATCTGACATTTCTTGGAACGAACAAGGCGAAGAAGCGATTCGTCGTTACAAGAAAGGTGACACTGTTGAAGCGGTTATCTTGTCTGTAGATGCTGAAGGCAACCGTATCAGCCTTGGTATCAAACAAATGAACAACGATCCGTTCAATGATTTCTTGGCAACTAACGAGCGCGGTGCTTTGGTTAAAGGTACTGTGACTGCTGTTGACGCTAAAGGCGCAACTGTTAAGTTAGCTGACGAAGTTGAAGCGTCTCTTAAAGCTTCTGAAATCAACCGCGATCGCGTTGAAGATGCAACTAAGTTCCTTGAAGTTGGTCAAGAAGTTGAAGCTAAAATCATCAACGTAGACCGCAAATCACGCTCTATCAACTTGTCTATTAAAGCGAAAGACGAAGCTGAAGAGAAAGAAGCAGTTGCTAACTTGAAAACAGCAACAACTTCTACAGAAAATGGTCCTAAGACTATTGGTGATTTGATCAAAGCTCAAATGGGTAACTAAGTAGGCGTTAAAATGTATTGTTAATGTAAATTAACTAATACTTTTTACACAAATACTGTAAACGGTAGCGTAGTATTAACTTATTGCGCTACCGTTTTGTATTTAAACACGTTATTATCGGATCATCTACAAAGTAGCTTGATAATTAAAGAGGTCGCAGATGACTACGGAAGCGTTGAATAAGTCTGACTTAATAGAGCGAATTTCCCTTAAAAATCCACACTTAGCAGAGCCTTTGGTCGAAGAAGCTGTTAAAATTATGATTGATCAAATGATAGCTGCTTTATCATCTGATAATCGTATTGAAATTCGTGGTTTTGGCAGTTTTGCTTTGCATCACCGTGATCCACGTGTGGGGCGTAATCCTAAAACAGGAAAGTCTGTTGAAGTGGCTGCAAAAGCAGTTCCACACTTTAAACCTGGTAAGGCGTTGCGTGATGCAGTAAACGATTCTGCACAATAATAAATTCCAAAAGGGGTATTTATGCGTTACGTATTGGTAGCTTTGCTCATTGTGCTGTTTGGCTATTCACTGGCTTTAGTTTTACAAAATGGTACTGAGTTAAGCGTAGATCTGCTATTTACTCAAGTTCCTGCTATGCGTTTGGGCTTATTGTTATTACTTACTTTAGCTTTGGGTGTGGTGTTGGGTTTATTGCTGGGTGTACAAATTTTTCGGGTATTTCAAAATAACTGGGAAATTAAACGACTGCGTAAAGACATTGAATATCTCCGGAAAGAGCAAATTCAGACTGCCCAAATGGCTGCTGCTGAAGCTGCAGCTCATACTAGGCATGAAAAAACTGTATTAGATATTACCAACGAAAATAAAAGCCCATTATAATGGGCTTTCTTTTTGTCTGACCGAAGGTAAATTCTCTTGAGTATCATTGTTGCACTGGATGCTAAAAGCCAATATGACGCGTTAACCATTGCAGAGCAATTAGACCCTGCTTTATGTCGGGTAAAAGTTGGTAAAGAGTTATTTACCCATGAAGGTCCAAGTGTGGTTAAGGCACTGCATGACAAAGGCTTTGAAGTTTTTCTGGATTTAAAATTCCATGATATTCCAAATACGACTGCACAAGCCGTATGCGCAGCAGCAGATCTTGGTGTGTGGATGGTGAACGTACACGCATCAGGTGGTCGTAAGATGATGGAGACCTGTGTAGAGCGTTTAAAAGTGGGTAATTATAATACTCAACTTATTGCTGTGACTGTGTTGACTTCAATGGGTCGTGAGGACTTAAAAGATATCGGTTTGGATATTGAACCATCTGAACAAGTAAAACGTCTTGCTAAGCTTACTCAAGACAGTGGTCTGGATGGTGTGGTCTGTTCAGCTCAAGAAGCAAAGATGCTCCGTGAGACATTAGGTCAGGATTTTGCTTTAGTGACACCGGGTATTCGCCCAGCGGGTTCTAATGCAGATGATCAAAAACGTATTGTGACACCAAAACAGGCGATGCTGGATGGTTCAACGCATTTGGTGATTGGTCGCCCAATTACTCAATCAGAAAACCCAAGTCAAACCTTGCGTGATATTTTGGCGACGTTGTAATTCTGCCAATACGATAAAAAGCCTTTCAAGTGAAAGGCTTTTTTATACATTAAAAAAGTGAAAATAACAATTAAAGGAAAAATGATGACTACATCTGAACATTCACCAGAAATAGTACAGAATGACATGATTTAAAATGTTCAACAGCTTCAACAACAAGAACAGCAGCAACAGCAGACAGGTTCGGTAGATTGGACATCAGGGGTTGATGTTATTGGTCTAGCATCTGATGTAATTAGTCTTGCTTCGGATGTCATTGAAACGATGCATTGGGTAATATTGATTTGAGTTTGTAGGTGCTTAATTAATATACAATCTTCCTAAATCTCCCTTTCATAAAGGAGGAATTTCTCCTTCCTGTGCAAGTTTTAAAGTAATGCTTTGAAACACAGCGTAAGAAGAGGGAAGGAGTTTTAAATCGCCGCCAATACACTGACCACTACAGGTGCCAATACTGATAAAATAAAACCACTGACCATAGCGTGTGGGATAAACTCCTTGCCACAGGCTTGTTTGACCATAGGTAGAGTGACATCCATAGCAGTTGCTGCAGCGGATGAAATGGCTGACCGAGGATAGCGCCAGCCAATGCTATACATCAAGAGAATCGCAATAATTTCTCTGAATAAATCATTCATCAGTGCAATGCTACCAAGCTTGGCATTTTTTAATTCAGTTACCACAATACCTGTCATGGAATAAAAACCATAACCCTGTGACAGCATAATCAGGTCTTTGAGGCTAATGTCTTTCACAATTGCTGCGGTAAAAAAGGCACCTGCTAATGAACCAACAATACAACCTATGGGTACAAGCATAATTCTCCAGTTCAGCCATGAACGGTCGAGCGGAGAATAGGCTAAATCCAAACCAATCAAGAACATGAAGATGAGCAGTAAATTCCATGTACTCACATGCAAGCTATAATCAAAATGATTAAAAATTTCGGCCAGTCCGTAACCTAATGCGAGTGCAATAAAAGCATAACTAATATTAAGCAGCGATTTAACCAATAGTGCTGCGGATACTTTACCTCGTGTGGGTTGATAGCCAATACTTTTAAACAAGATATAGCAGCAGAGAAAAGCACCCAGTGATGTTGCAATCGAGAGGATGAGTGCATGAGATAAAATCTGTAGGGGGCTGCTTATACTGTGTAATGTTTGAGAAAATTCAATCGCGATGGCAATGAGTAGAATATAAGTAAAATAAGGTAGAACTTTAAAAGCTAAGCTTTCTAGCCATTTCGGAAGTTTACGGGCAAGAACGAAGCCAAAGAATAAACAGATAAGAAGTTGGATGATCAACCAAAGCGATTGCATACAAAAAGTCGGCAGGTGAAAAGACACCTGCTTATTATGACCATTAAGTATTTAGGCTGCACGACTTCCAGGTGTTTTATTTAGCAACCGGTAATCTGCGGGATTAAGTTTTTTGGTTTTTAACCAATATTTCCAGGTATAGGTGGGCCAAAGCGCAAAGTTTTTACCTCCATCTTGCTGATACCAACTGACACATCCAGATTGCCATATAGTTCCATTAAGAAGGCTTTGTACCTCTACATTAAATTGATTTTGCACTTGATCTTTCACTACAATGGCATGGCTATGGGGCTGTTTGACTAACTGAATCATTTGTAAGATGTAATTGACCTGTGACTCAATCATAAAGATGACAGAGTTGTGCGCCAAAACTGTATTGGGTCCTAAAAGTTGGAATAAATTTGGAAAATGTTTGGTGCAAATCCCATAAAAACTTTCTGCGCCCTCATGCCAAGCTTCTCGTAAATCGAGTCCATTTTCTCCGGTGCATTTAAATGATTTTAAATAAATTCGGGGATCAGTGATAAAGCCCGTACCGTAAATCAGACAATCAATCTGACGTTCTTTACCATCTTTGCTAATAATACTGTTAGGAGTTAGTTCTTGAATGTCATCGGTAACGAGTTCGACGTTGCGTCTATTGAAGGTTGGATAGTACTTATTAGAAACTAAAATACGCTTACAGCCCATAATATAATCAGGCGTGAGCTTTTGAACCAGGTTTTTATCTTTCACTTGGTATTTAATATAGGCTTCTGCGAGTTTTTGGGTGTATTTCATCACGGTTGGTTTAACTATGGGAATTACACGCGATTCATTTGACCAATAGAGACGTGTGCGGTGCAGTTTTCTAAACCAATCAAACTTATCAAACAGCTTTTTTTCCAAACTTGAATAATTACGTTCATCTCGTGGAATGACCCAGGCTGCGGTACGTTGAAACACATACAGTTGCTTTACTTTGGAGACAATTTCAGGAATATATTGAATGGCGCTACCACCCGTACCGAGGGATGCAACATTTTTATTGCTGAGGTCATATTGATGATCCCATTGCGATGAATGAAAAACTTTACCCTGAAACTTTTCAATACCCTTGATGTGTGGAATTTGCGGAACATGTAAAGGGCCAGATGCGAAAACAACAAATTGAGCCATCAGGGTTGTGTCATTATTTAATGTCAGCTTCCAGTCACAACTTTGTTGATTGTATTCAGCAGCCATAACCTCGCAGTTAAAATGGCAGTATTTTTTCAAATCATAACCGCTCATTAAGCTTTGAATATAGGCAAAAATTTCAGGTGCTTCGGCATAGCGCTTCGACCAATCACTTTTGGGGGCAAAAGAAAGTGAATACATATGGGATTGCACATCACAGGCTGCACCCGGGTATTGATTCTCACGCCAAGTCCCACCAATATCATTGGCCTTTTCTAAAATGACAAAATCTTGAATATTATTTTGTAATAAACGAATAGCCATCGCCAAGCCGCCAAATCCTGCTCCAATAACGGCAACTTGAGTTTGTTGTGGTAGTTGTCTGCTTTGAGTCGCATCACACATTTTTTATTTGCCTTATAGGTCTATTTTTATATAGCTTAAATGAATAGGTAAATCCGCAACATGATAGGTATGACAAAAAAATTGATAGATTCGGCAATTTGCAAAAGTGAAATTTTATAGTAAAAACTGTCATATTCTTTTAATTTGACAATGTTATGAAACGATCAATTCTTGGCTTGATGTATTTAATTCAAGGCATGCGTAAAGCTGGGGTTGCAGTCGATCAAAAACTTCAAAGTATTGGTCTGCGTGCTGACGCATTGGATCCAAGTTCAATTATTCATCCAAGTTTGGAGTGGGACGTCTTAAAAGTCATCGGGCAAGATGTTGCGCCCGAAAAAGGGTTATTTATTGGGCAGCATTATGCACTTGCTGGTTATGGCCCTTTACTGATGCTGTTGGTGACCAGTGATAATGTACGTATAGCTTTAGAGCAAGGTATTTTGTTTCAATCTTTAACTCATTTAACTGGGGCTTTAAGCTTGAAATATACAGAGCATAAAGTTGCTTTGTGTTATGAGCCGCATGATTTAAATAGTGATCTGGGTTTACTGCGGGCGCAATGTGAAATTTCAGGGACCTATAAATTTATTCAAGATCTTTATAAAATGATGGGATTGAGCATTCCTCAAATTAATATTGATTTGCCATTTTTACAACCAAAAAACCAAGAGTTCTTAAAAAACTATCACGATTACTATGGTTCAGAGTTACGGTTTGGTTCGAAGTGTGCAAAATTCTGGTTTGATGATGCAGTACTGAAGGTTCAGATTCCATCCGCAGATAAAATGACTTTTAAAATTTATGAAAGTAAATGTATAGCTGAGTTAGAGCGCTTAAAAGTGGATGAGCAAATTCCTTCATTGGTGCAGCGTGTGCAAGATTATTTAGAGTTACAGCAAGGCGTAATGCCAACCATGGCAGAAACAGCGCAAGCGCTGCAAATTCCAGAGCGAACTTTGCGCCATCAATTGCAACAATTACAAAGCAGCTATAAGCAAATACGTGAACAACTGATTAAAGACAAAGCACTAAGGCTGATAGAGTATAAAGAATATTCTATTGAAATGATTGCAGAGTTACTGGGCTATTCCGAGCCAGCGGCTTTTAATCATGCCTTTAAAAGATGGTTTGGATATAGTCCACGCCAGTACTTTAAATAGCCTAAGTTTATTAATGCCAAAGTGTTATATATTCCATCCCAAACTTCGCTATACTTTGAATAGCCTAAAATAGTATCCAATCATATGTCAGACTTAAATTCTAAGCACAGCACCGCCTTTATTCCTTTGTCACCTGCAGAACGTTATGCGCAAGCGATATCTTCTGGTGAGTTCATGCCGGATGATGCACAGGCACAAGCTGTCCATGAGTTAGATCGTGTTTGGCAAGAACTGCTGCAGCGTTTTAAGGCATCAAAAAAAGCTTTCCGTCGCTTCCGTCGTCAAACTTCTCCTAAAGGTGTCTATATGTGGGGTGGTGTAGGGCGTGGAAAAACCTGGTTGATGGATCAGTTTTTCGATTCGATTCCTTTTCGTCGCAAAATGCGCATGCATTTCCATCATTTTATGCAGCATGTGCATCGTGAATTAAACAAATTATCAGGACAGCGTAATCCACTTGAGTTAGTGGCTGATCAAATTTACCAACAAGCCGTAGTGATTTGTTTTGATGAATTCTTTGTATCGAATGTTACAGATGCGATGATTCTAAGTGAATTGTTCCAAAAATTATTTGATCGCGGGATTACCCTGGTTGCAACATCGAACATTGCCCCAGACGGTCTGTATAAAAATGGGATTCACCGTGACCGTTTCATCCCCACCATTGAGATGGTGAAAAAGAACTGTGCCATTTTAAATGTCGATGCGGGGGTAGATTATCGTTTACGAGTACTTAAACAGGCGCAATTGTTTAAATCTCCACTGACGCATGATCATAAAAATTGGATCGCCCAGCGTTTTACTGCTTTGACTCAAACTCAAAAAATTTCTGAAGAACCGATTATTATTAATAATCGTATTGTGGAAACAGTTGGGCATACTGAAGATGTTTTATGGTGTGAATTTTCAGAATTGTGTTTCAAACCACGCAGTCCGGCAGACTTTATTGAAATCGCCAATATCTACAACACCGTGCTGGTGAGTAACGTTCCGCATTTAACAGACTACTTGTCGGAAGGCGCACGTCGTTTTATTTATCTGGTCGATGAATTCTATGATCGTGGCGTAAAACTGTTATTAACCTCTGAAGATTCAATTATTGAAATTTATCAAGGTGAAAAATTGGCCTTTGAAATTGAACGTACGCGTTCACGTTTGCTGGAAATGCAGTCCGATGAGTATCTGAATGCGGAGCATAAGCTTATACAAAATATAGAATCACCAACAAATTAAAAGCAGGCGCCAGAAATGGCGCTTTTTTATTACTAGAAAAATATGTGTATTTTGTCGACATTTAGCCCTAGTCATTGTTTAAACTTTACTCTATAACTATACCAACGTCGTGTTTAAGTACGGTTTTTATCCATAAATCTGCACTTAAGTCTAATTTCGACATTTCAAAAACTTTATAAACTGTAAAAAGGTATTCAAGTTGATGATGACACTGCATTTGTGAGCTGTATTTTATTTAATAATATTCACATATATTTTATAAAAAATGATCACTATTTAGCAATGTGATAGTACTATTCAGCTAGATTTAAATCGGTATACTAAAATCTCTTGTTATAAAAAGTAGCAATATCAGGAAAGACAATGACTGCACGTATTCAAAAAGGCAAGTTAGCGATTGCTAAAGAACTTTACGATTTCATCGAAAATGAAGCATTACCAGGTTCTGGTTTAGATAGCGAAACATACTGGAAAAACTTCGAGCAAGTCGTTGTTGATCTTAGTCCCAAGAATAAGGCGCTTTTAGCTAAGCGTGAAGATCTTCAGGCTAAAATTGATGAATGGCACCGCAACAACAAATTTGAATTAGAAGCTTACAAAGCTTTCCTTACAGAAATTGGCTACTTATTACCAGAAGTAGAAGATTTCAAGATCAGCACAGAAAATGTCGACGAAGAAATCGCGCTTTTGGCTGGTCCACAACTTGTAGTACCTGTACGTAATGCACGTTATTGCTTGAACGCGGCAAATGCGCGTTGGGGTTCTTTATACGATGCACTTTACGGTTTCGACGTGATCCCTGAAGAAGATGGCGCGGAAAAAGGTAAGGGCTATAACCCGAGACGTGGTGAAAAAGTAATTGCATTCGCGAAAAATTTCTTAAATGAAACTTTCCCGTTGGCAAATGGTTCGCATGCAGATGCAACAAAATACACAGTTGAACATAATGCACTGGTGGTGACTTTAAAAGATGGTTCTACAACCACTTTAGCGCATCCAGCACAATTCGTGGGATATAACGGTGAAGCTGCTGCACCGAATGAAATCGTATTTAAAAATAATGGATTGCATGTAATTGTTGAAATTGATGCAACCAGTCCGATTGGTCAAACGGATGCCGCTGGCGTTAAAGACCTAGTGCTTGAAGCAGCTGTAACCACTATCCAAGATTTAGAAGATTCGATTGCTGCAGTGGATGCAGAAGAAAAAGTAGAAGGCTACCGTAACTGGTTGGGTCTAATGCGTGGCACTTTAGAAGAGTCAATCGCAAAAAATGGTAAAACCGTTACCCGTTCATTGAATAAAGATCGCACTCATAAAAACCTGATTGGTGGTGTGACCTCTATTCACGGTCGTTCACTCATGTTACTTCGTAATGTGGGTCATCTAATGACCAATCCAGCCATTCTTGTCGATGGTATGGAAATTTATGAAGGCATCATGGATGCTTTGGTTACACCATTATTGTCTTTTGCAGACATCAAAGGTGAAAATGAAATCAAGAACTCGCGTAAAGGTTCGATGTATATCGTTAAACCAAAAATGCATGGTCCTGAAGAAGTTGCTTTTGCGGTTGAACTGTTTGAACGTGCTGAGCAAGCATTAGGCTTACCAGCTAAAACGCTTAAAATCGGTATCATGGATGAAGAACGTCGTACATCTGTAAACTTAAAAAACTGCATTGCTCAAGCGAAAGACCGTACCATCTTCATTAATACAGGTTTCATGGACCGTACCGGTGATGAAATCCATACCTTCATGGAAGCAGGTCCTTTCGTTCGTAAAGGTGAAGTTAAAGGTCAAATCTGGTTCCCAGCTTATGAGAACCGCAATGTGATGATCGGTCTTCAGGCTGGCTTACGTGGTAAAGCACAAATTGGTAAAGGCATGTGGCCAAAACCAGATATGTTGCTTGACATGTACAAAACTAAAACTGAACATCCTGAAGCGGGTGCAAGCTGTGCATGGGTTCCATCACCTGCAGGTGCTGTTATTCACGCGATTCACTACCATCAAATCAATGTTGCAAGCCGTCAGCAAGAATTGTTGGCGACTGAAGCATTACCTTTAGATGATTTGTTAACTCCGCCTTTAGCGAAAGACACTAATTGGTCTGAAGAAGAGAAAACCAAAGAACTTGAAAATAACTGTCAGGGTATTTTAGGTTACGTGGTTCGTTGGGTTGATCTGGGTGTAGGTTGTTCTAAAGTTCTCGATATCAACAACGTTGGTTTGATGGAAGACCGTGCAACTTTACGTATTTCTTCGCAACACGTTGCAAACTGGTTACGTCACGGTGTCGTAACGCGTGCGCAAGTTGAAGAAGTAATGCAGCGTATGGCGAAAATTGTGGATGAGCAAAATGCCAATGATCCGCTTTACACGCCAATGTCGAATGACTTTGAAAACAATATTGCGTTTCAAGCCGCTTCTGACTTGATCTTTAAAGGTAGTGAACAGCCATCAGGCTATACAGAGCCGCTATTACATGCTGCTCGTTTAAAACTTAAAGGTTATACAGGTGACTAATCCTGTGAGCTGAATAAAAAGCCTCCTTGTGAGGCTTTTTTTGTATATGATCGATACATAATAATGGAGTATAAATCATGTATTTTTGGCGTACCGATCTACTCATTGAAGACTTAAGACAAAATCGTGTCACTCACGCCGACTTTAAGAATTATTATTTGGTCAGCAGTATTTTAATTTTGTTAAGCTTTTTCGCTTTAAGTCAGGCTGAAACTGAAGATCTAAAAATAAGTTTAGCATCGTTAATCATTAATATAGGTTTGTTAATCACTTGGATTAATGCCATATTTATGGCTAATGGCGGTGAAAACGGCCACGCATTTTTAAATCGTTTTATTGCGCTTTATTTACCTATTACCATTAAAATCACTGTCTTTGCAATTGTGGCGATGATTTGTTTTGAACTTATTTTTAATATTTTTAAAATTCGGTTTAATGAAGCTCAACTGGCACATATTGATGCGATTAAAAGTGCTGTAGTGGACATAGCCACTTCATTTTTAATTTACTGGCGTATCTGTGTGGCCATCAAAAAAGTAAACAGTTAATTTTGATTAGCGAATAATTAAACCTAGCTTCAAAATATATCTTACACAGTGGTTTTTTCGGTTATAGGGCAGGTCAACCAGGTAAATCCTTTAGAGGAAGTTTGAGTAGAGCGTCTTGATGCAGGTGATTTCGGAAGAATTAGGCTACAAACTGGCTAACGAATTCTAGCAAGCTAATGCAGTCAGAAGGATACAGTTAAGGATATAATGGAGCCAGTTTTAATTTAATACCTATGCTATGTGCGCAAACTTTAAACCACTAACGCTTAAACAATTACAGGATTTAAATCTCCCAGAAATTCCTTTTGAATATTCGGAAGAGGTTTATCCGGGTTATGACTTGCCTTTATTGTTCAAATCAGCACAGGGTCCGGAGTGGCGTAAAGTAATGTTTGGTCTGGTACCGAAATGGGCAGAAGATAAAACGATTGCAAGTAAAACCTATAATGCCCGCAATGAGACCTTGTTTCAAAAACCTACTTTTAATAATGCATTGACGAAATATAAATTTGGTGTCATTCCAGTGGCTGAGTTTTACGAGTCCAAATATTTTGATCATAAAGCACAGCGTTGGGGAGTGCGTCGGAAAGATGGTCAAGCTGTTTTTATTGCCGCACTTTACGAAATTTGTAAGATCGGGGACGAAGTGATTCGTTCAGCTACTATGATTACGATGGACGCAATTGACCATCCCATGATGAAAGAATTTCATGAACCTGGAAATATTAAACGCTCAGTGATTGTTATTCCTCACGAGCGTTTAAATGAATGGCTGAGTTGGAAGTCTCCAGATATCCGATCATTTGTTGAAGGGTTTCCTGTAAGTGAATTTGAATGTTCACATGTACCTAAAGTAAAAATCGAGAAAATAACTCCTCAACTGAATTTTTTTGATTAAATTTAAATTAACGTGCTAAATTTTTGAAAATATGCTTAAGGCTTTCCATCATTTTTTCAATTTGTAAGGGGGTTAAGCCATCAAAAGATTGTTCCAAAACCACATGGGTAAGGTCATTAATCTTTTGGGTCATTTGTTGCCCTTTGTCTGTTAACACCACACGAGTAATGCGGGCATCATCTTCACAAGAATAGGTTTCTACTAATCCTTCATCTTTTAAACGATAAACAATTTTAGTCGTTGTTGACATCTTGGATACGACCATTCCTGATAAATCAGATACGCTGGCATGGGGTTTTGATTTTAAACAGAGCAAAATTCGTCGACGAGAATTATCTAAACCATATTTTTTTAAGGCATGATCGATGTTCTGTACATGTTGAGCATGTACTTGAGTAACCCAATAATATGGGAAATTATCTAAACTAAAATCTTCCACACACGGTAAAAATTTACTATATTTTTTTGTCATGAGGGTTATCCTTTTTTTAATTGTTGTAATTGTATTTTATTATTGTAACGGTATTTTTTTAAATTTTTTGACTAAAACTGCCTGTCAAAAGATGTTTTAGTTAAAGTAAAGAGCGTTACTCCTCCTTAATTTTTTTAGATTAAAATTAAATTAATGCGCTAAATTTTTGAAAATATGCTTAAGGCTTTCCATCATTTTTTCAATTTGTAATGGGGTTAAGCCTTCAAAAGACTGCTCCAAAACCACATTAGTCAAATCGTTAATTTTTTGGGTCATTTGTTGCCCTTTATCCGTTAATACCACACGAGTAATTCGGGCATCATCTTCACAAGAATAGGTTTCTACTAATCCTTCATCTTTTAAACGATACACAATTTTAGTCGTTGTTGACATCTTGGACACGACCATTTCAGATAAATCAGATACACTTGCATGCGGTTTGAATTTTAGAGACAGCAAAATTCGTCGACGAGAATTATCTAAACCATATTTTTTTAAGACGTGATCGACATTTTGGACGTATTGAGCATGTACTTGGGTAATCCAATAATATGGAAAATTATCTAAACTAAAATTTTCCATAGAAGGTAAAAATTTACTAAATTTTTTTGTCATGGTAAAAGCTCCCCTAATTCATTGTTGTAATTGTAATTTTTTGTTGAAGAACATTTTATTCCAAAGCCATTTAGATTCGCAATACATATTGAATTATTTTTATTACTAATTAATATATATTAAGTTTTTCCTAATGCAATGGAAACTTATATTTATAGATTTCCTTATACGAATCAAAATTAAGCATCATCGTCTAGAAGGGCCAGGTTGTAACCATCTTTATCTTGATGAAAGTCTACACATGCCCACGACCTTAACTTGGTGCGGATCAAATGATGAATTTAAACGACGATCTCCATCTTCATCGTTAGTATTAGCAATGGTTTTCGACGTTTCATTGAAGGTTAGTGCTTTCACATTGACCATAGCAAATAATCCAGTAATTTTTTTGATGGGATTAGAGGCTTGCGCATCTAAGTTTAACGATCAATTATTGAGTCTAAAAAATCTTGGCTGTATGTCATTTTAGTGAAAAAAATAGCTTTGAAAACGAATCTTTTTAACAAAAAATTTCTGATGCTTAGACTATAAATTGAACATAATAATATATATATTAAGTAATATATTGTAATAAAATTCATAAAAACAAGATCTTATATTGTCATGTTTTGCATTTTTTAAATTTTATGTGGTTATAAATTTTGAGTCTGGCAGTAGATCTAAATCAAAAAATCAGACGAATAGATGAAATAAGTCACAAAAGTGAGTATGTGTTTTATACAGACTGGTATTTTTATGATTAAAAATATAAAAATTTAATTACAAATTTTGTAGATTGTGCATAATTAATTTATCTATTGTTGAACAGGGCATATTTATGGATCCGTCGCCGTGCAGATCTACGTTTATTTTTAACCAAAGTCATGGACTCGGAGATATAAACTAATGGAGTTTTTATTAGATCCGGGAATTTGGGTGGGTTTACTTACCCTGATTGTATTAGAAATTGTCTTAGGTATTGATAACCTTGTCTTTATTGCCATTTTGGCAGAAAAACTTCCTCCAGAACAACGTGATAAAGCACGTGTATTGGGTCTTTCCCTCGCTTTATTCATGCGCTTGGGCTTATTGTTTGCCATCTCTTGGTTAGTCACTTTGACCAAACCGCTTATTACCGTTTTTGACTGGACTTTCTCGGGTCGAGATCTTATTCTTTTATTTGGTGGTTTGTTCCTACTGTATAAAGCAGTAAGCGAATTGCACGAAAGAATGGAAGGGAAACCTGAAGTTAAAATTACAACGAATGTTGTTTATGCAAGTTTTACAGCAGTTGTAGCACAAATTGTAGTGTTAGATGCCGTATTCTCTTTAGATTCAGTCATTACCGCCATTGGTATGGTCGACAACATTTATGTGATGATGGTAGCGATGATTGTGGCTATGGCCGTAATGTTACTAGCTTCCAAACCATTAACTGATTTTGTAAATCGTCATCCGACCGTAATTATTCTTTGTCTAAGCTTCTTACTATTAATTGGTATTAGTTTGATTGCCGAAGGTTTCGGTTTCCATATTCCAAAAGGCTATATCTACTCAGGTATTGGCGTTGCGATTGTGATTGAAGCTTTCAATCAGTTTACTCAGCGTAATACTACAAAGCACGAATCAAAGATTCCATTACGCCACCGTACTGCAGATTCCATCTTGAAATTGATGGGCGGAAAAATGGAAACGGTCACTGATAGTGCTCAGCACTTTGAAGCTCAAGAAGCTTTTGCCGATGAAGAACGTTATATGATTGGCGGGGTATTAACCCTAGCAGAAAGGTCTGTTGCTTCAATCATGACCCCACGAAATCAAATTTCTTGGGTAAATATTGATGATTCGCCTGAACAAATTCGTGAACAGGTGCTTGCTGTACCGCATAGCTTATTTCCGGTTTGTCGTGGCAGCTTGGATAAGGTCTTGAGTGTGGTTCGTGCCAAAGAGCTTCTAGATGTACTAGAAGATGAAGAACAACTTAAAGCTTTAATCAAACGCCATCGCCCGATCTATATTTTTGAAAAAATGAAAGTAATCGATGCGATTAATACCTTACGTACTTCTAAAGGCTCACTGGTTTTAGTCAGTGATGAATTTGGTAATGTACAAGGTTTGATTTCTCCGCTAGATGTGTTTGAAGCCATTGCCGGAGAATTTCCCGATGCGGACGAACAGCTCGATTTAGTCAGAATTGATGAGCATACTTGGAGAGCATCCGGCATGCTGGATGTGTATCAGCTCGAATTAGAGTTGGGCATGCTGGATTTAGTTGAAGAGGATGCAGGGTATATCAGTCTTGCTGGTCTAATTCTAGATAAAACTCAAGGAGAAGTGAGTTTAGGTACTCAGTTGGAGTATCAGGGGGTACACTTCGAGGTGACGGAACTGGATGATAATCGAATTAAATCTGTTTCAATTGTACGTCACTAGAAGGTAATTGAAGATACTCGAAAGAGATCATCAATCTCTTTGCAGTTTGCTTTTAACCGCTTTAATAACCCAACAGACAGGTGCTGTTGGGTTTTTTTATCATCTTAATTTATCTTTGCATAAATCTAAAACAAGTTGAATTATGAGGTGATACTATCCTTGGAAAATAAACCAATTTTTGTATTAAGCCTCCAAGTGGATATTTTGTCAGCTTATCCTAAAAGCCATAGAGGACTCAGTACTGCCAGGGCTGTTTCAAGCAATTATTGAATCCGACAGACTCCTTTATAGTTTGTAGCTAAAATCATCCAGCCTAAAATTTATATGCATTTTGCCCCTGATCGCAAATTTCCCCCGTAAAGTAAACTATCTCAGGAATATTTATACATTTTAGATCTGATTCAACAGTGTAAAAGTGATGTACAAAAGAGTAAATATTCTTATACATCCAAGTGTAATAACCAAACAACTCCAGCAGACATTCGTTGCTTAAGGAATAACTGAACCCCACATATTAATTTTTTCATGCAGTATGTGTCTGATTATTTTAATGGTATAGGCTTGACGTGTGTTTATAAACTGGATTTAAAAACGATTTTGGAAATCATATTGAGTTTATTTTTAAGCCGGAAAGTGTATTAAATTTTATTCTCTAAAGACTGGCTGAATCTTCTACTTTAAATTTCTCAATTTTTATTTTCTATAAAGGAAGTATAGGCAAAGTGCTCATCACGCTTAAAATTAACAGCTTTTGAGTTTCTATAGCTCAGGCTGATATCGCCATAGTTAGTTTTGATAGTTTTATAATAATCTCGACATTTTCCTTATAGTTCAATAAAAGCACATCCAATCATTTGGATGTGTACATTGAAGTGATTTAAATAAGGAAATGTGATGTCAAATCAGCCTTTTGATACGGATGTTGTAGTGATTGGGACAGGTCCAGCAGGTGCAACAACAGCTTTAGCTTTAGCCACTTATGGGATTTCTGTACGTTTTTATACCCAGTTTAATGGCTTGGCAAATTCTCCACGTGCGCATATTACCAATCAGCGTGCAGTTGAAGTATTGCGTGAATTTGATTTAGAAGAAGAAGCCAAAAGCAGAGCGACCCCATGGCAACATATGGGGGAGAGTATGATCACCACCAGTTTGATTGGCGAAGAAATTGCCCGTATTCAGGCGTGGGGAACAGGGGATTTACGTCATGGTGATTATGTAAAAGGAAGTCCTTCGCCTTTATTCGATTTGGTGCAACCAGAAATGGAAGCACTACTGGTCAAACATGCAGTCGCGCGTGGTGCAAATCTATTTTACAACACCGAATATTTAGATCATGAACAAGATGATGAGGGTGTTACGGTCTGGTTCTTAGACCGATTGGAAAATCGCAAATATTCTGTACGTGCAAAGTATCTGGTGGGTATGGATGGAGCTCGATCTAAAATTGTTGAGAAAATCGGTCTTCCGATTGAAGGTCAGATGGCACGTGCGGGTACAACCTATGTACGTTTTAAAGCAGATTTAACTAAATATGTGCAACATCGTCCGAGTATTTTGCATTGGATTGTCAATCCTGCCGCAGGTTTTGGCGAAATTGGTATGGGCTTGTTGCGCGCCATTTCTCCGTGGAATGACTGGATTGCAGGTTGGGGCTTCGATATTGCTCAAGGCGAACCGCAATATACCCAAGAACAAATCATCCAGCGTATTCATACCTTTATTGGTACAGATGATGTAGATATTGAAGTTCAGAATGTATCGGCATGGTATGTAAATCAGGCGTTTGCCAAGCATTATTCTGTAGGTCGTGTGTTCTGTGGTGGAGATGCCGTACATCGTCATCCGCCATCAAGTGGTTTGGGCTCAAATACCTGCATTCAAGATGCATTTAACTTGGCATGGAAACTGGCTTTTGTGATTAAAGATTGGGCGAAGGTAGATTTATTAAGCTCTTATAGTGATGAACGCGTACCGGTGGGACAGCAAATTGTGGCACGTGCCAACCAGTCTCGGATGGATTATAAGCATCTCAAAGATGTTTTTGGTTTTGATCAAGGGATAGCCACCACACAACAATTGTTAGATCGACTGAATGCACCGACAGCAGATGCTGCTGAATTACGTACTCAGTTAAATCATGCCTTAGACATTAAAAACTTTGAGTTTAATGCACAAGGGGTGGAACTGAATCAGCGTTATCAGTCGGCTGCCGTAGTTTTAGATGATGAATGTGATGAACAATGGCACGCTGATCCGCAATTATATTTACAGGCAACGTCACGTCCTGGAGCGAAAATCCCACATTGCTGGTTAATTAATGCCAAGAATGGCCAGAAGGTTTCAACACTGGATATTGTGGGAAATGGTAAATTAACTTTGGTGACTGGTTTATCTGGTACTGCATGGAAAAAGGCAGCTGATCAATTAGACCTGCCTTATTTAAATGTGGTGACCATTGGGCAAGAAGTGAAAGATGTTTACGGTATTTGGCAAAAAACCTGTGAAATTGCTGAAGCAGGCATGTTGCTGGTTCGACCGGATGGGTATGTGGCATGGCGTCATCAGCAAGCATTGTATGATGACAGAGTCGCCCTCCAGAAATTAACGCATGTGCTCGAACAAATGCAGTATCAAATTTCTTAATTCGGGTTTTAAAAGTTATTTTTAAACTTGCTGTTTTTGAACAGATTGCTGAATGATTCTTGCGGTAAATTGCAAAACCGGATTTTCAGCATCTGTTCGATAACTGGCATATAGCGGTAAAGTCGGCAAGTCCTGTTTCAGTTCAACCGACTGTACATTCGAGTTGAGCAATTGCCGTGCGTATTCAGGAATAAAGCTCCAACCCAAACCCATATTGATAAGATTAATATGCTGTAAAGCATTAGTGACTTGGTATTTATATTGCAGTTTTAAATTTTCTTTTTCAGTGAATTCATGAATTCGCTGATAGAAAACTGGAGAAAACAGTTGGTCGCAGACAATAAAGTCGTCATTTTGAATTTGCCTTAAGTCTTGAATCTTACGCTTGGCAATATAGTTTTGATGAGCAACACATAATAATTTTTCTCTAAATAGCATGGTGCTGCTATAAACCGGATCATCCATACACACGCGACTAAAGATTAAATCCAGTTCGGAATTTTTCAACGCTTGGACTTGTTCGCTACAGGATAAACTTCTAATTTTAAGATCGACTTGTGGAAATTGAGCACGAACCTGCTGAATGATTTGAGGAATAATGGTCATTTCCGCAACATGCAATACGCCAATAAACAGCTGTTGCTGACTTTGATTGGCGATTTGACGGGCATGAGCGACGGCAAGCTCCGCGTATTTAATCGATTCCAAGGCATATTTTAAAAAACCTTGACCCTCTAAAGTCAGAGCAATTTTGCGTGCACTGCGGTCAATCAGTTGTACACCCACTTCTTCCTCTAAATCTTTAATTTGCTGACTGAGGGAAGGTTGAACGGTACAGAGTTTTTGCGCAGCTCGGGTAAAATTAAGTTCTTCAGCCAGAGCCACAAAGTAACGTAAATGCCTAAGTTCCATTGAGTATTTTCCTGCTGAAAAACGGTTTTACCAAGCAGCCCCAAACTAAAATCCATATGGAATCATCAATACGGATAAAAGTATGGCTTAGATTTATAGTATTTTGATATCCGCATATTGTTGAATTAAATCTGAATTTAGACTGTGAATATAATCCATGAATGCAACATTAAACTGACCAACCGTTTGCGCTCTTTCAAAGCCCAATTTTCCTGCAATCGCAAAATGCGTGTGTGCAGCAATAGTGGCAATCATTGGTGTGGTTACCGCACAGTAAGCAGCGATTAAAGCACCGAGTGCACAGCCAGTCGCGGTGACTTTTGGTTGTAAATAAGAGCCACCATTGACCTGAATTACGGCATCAAGTTCTTTGCTTAAAATAAAATCCGATTCACCTGAAATGGCAATACACTCAGCATGTGCTAACAGGGCTTTGGCCTGGCTATACACATCTGCGCTATCCAGTGTGCTATCGACACCTTTGGAGAGTACCTGATTGCCTGCAAGGGTACTGATTTCTGAAGCATTACCCCGAATAACCGTTGGATGGTTTTGTAATAACTCATCCACCATATCCGAGCGCCATTTTAAAATGGGACCATAACCCACTGGATCGAGTACCCAGGGTGTATCAGTGCGCTGCGCCGTTTGTGCAGAAATTTGCATGGCCTGCATTTGTTCATTGGTCGGTGTACCCAGATTAATGCTCAGTGCAGCGGAAATACTGGTAAAACTTTCGGCTTCGAATGGATTATCAATCATGGCAGGTGACGCACCGGCAGCCAGCAAAACATTGGCTGTATAATTCGCTGCAACACTATTGGTAATACATTGCACCAAAGGCTGCTCCTTTTGCAGCTGTGTCCATGCTTCAACAATATGCTCGATCAATGTTGAAGTTTGATCCATGGGATTATTCCTTAAATTATATAGAGGGTTGGTGAGACTAGACATCTTGATCACCGTTTATTGGGTGAAATAGTGGTCTTGATGCTTACAGGTGCGACAGCATAAGGTCACATAATTTTCAGCATCATAATCAACAGTAAGCTCATTAGAACCACAATACATACAGCGTTTTTGTGAATAGAAGCTTAAGCGTGGTTCAATCTTTTTCCAGATTCGCCAAATCGGCTGAAAAAAAATACTTTCATCATAACCCAGAAAGCGGAGAAACAGGATTTCGCTCATCTTGCTAAAAGGAATATTGTGAGGACGTGGCAGGGTTGATGTTTCCCATTTTTCTGATACGGCACGTTCACGATATTGCTGTAAGGTTTTCTTTAACAAGTTGGTGTTAATAAAGTTTTCATTACGGATATGCAAAGCTTTTTGTTGATATAAATATTCCAAAGCAGTTTGTACCAGATAATAGATTTGGCCCACAGCCAAAGAATCCATTAAACGATAACAAAAGGTTTGAAAACTGTTGTTTCCTGCAATTTGGATGCCCCAAGTGCGGCAATAAAACTGGGCAAACTGAATAATTTCCTGATAGAGCACTAGATAAAGCACATTTTTCACTTCATCTGCATTTTTAAAAGGCACCCCCATGGTTAAATTTTCATAAAACCAGTTTCGAAGTTGCTGGGTAATGCTAAATAGACTCGGTTCAGAATAACCATCCAAACGCACATTGACATAGTAATGATGTGCCTCGGAGGCAAAATCCTTGGCAATCAGGATTTGTTCTTTTACCAGTTGCTTGACGAGATAGTTTTGAAATAAATAATTCGGGGTAATGGAATGGTATTTAATGCTTTCCCAATCAATATATTCATGATGCGTGGTATGTTCCTGAACCTGATTGTCCAGAATACTCAGTAAAAACAGTTTATTCAGAAAACTGATCTGGTCCAGTCGGTATTCAACATTATCTTTATTTTTCGATTTGATTTTGCGCTGCTCTTGAAGACGCGTTTCGGTGAGCATTTTTTTTCGATTGACCAGACATTTGTCACAATGACAGTTGGTGCGTCCATCTTGAAAGACACGATGCTGGCAGTGACTACATTCATGAAAATTAAGCGCTTGATCGTACTGTTCTGCTTCAATCCAGAACATGGATGCCTGACACAAAGGGCATGATGTACTTTCATCTAACTGTTTTTGCAGAATCTGAAGGAGCATGGAAAAAGTCAATCACAAGTCTGGTTAATCATTCAAACGATTATACACATCTCTTTTATTGTAACGTGATTGAATAGTGCCTTTATGAACAATAAAGGCGAGCAGAAAAATATATGCGGATTTACTTTAGAAAAATAGCCTAAGCATTTATTGTTTATCTATGTGGAGATGGAAAAGCTAAACTTCCATCTCCATTCTTGTATCTTCACAACAGGGCGAGATCAAGGTCGGACGCTATCAGGCGAGTATTGATGTACCTCAATTAATAAGAGGCAGGGCAAGGTAATGCTTCATCTTCCTGACCTAATTGTTTTGCATTGATTAAAGCCTGAACCTTTTTTGAAGGAACTTTTTTACTACCTAATGCATCGTAATTGTTCAAAATTGCGCAAATATCGGGTGATTGCATGGGAATACCTTCGCAGCTCATAAACATCGCAATTACCTTGTGATCGATTCCGGCAGCGTCGAGAGTTTGCATGGTCTTGATGTTTTCCACACGGACAATATGGTCTTTTAAATACATGGGACACCTCTTCTAATTTTGACTTAATTTTATAGTGCGCTTTGTGCAAATAGATACAAGCAAGAAACGTGCTCAAAATGTATTCATCTTGAAAATTTCTGTCACTTTGAGTTAAGGCAGGAATAAGCCAAATAAATCTTGCTTTACTCGTGGAAACAGATATTAAGATACCCAGATTTTTTATATAACTTGCTGAAAGAGATTAAATTTAAGCTAGGTAATTTCATTGGTTGTGCCTGTTAAATAAGCAACTGAAATATTAATCGTCCTGATGTTCAACCCGTGAATTGAAAATGACCATCCACGTGCCCATATATAACTCAAATCAATCGCACAGACAGATTGTGAAAGTTGTCGTATGATCGAAGTATTTCACAACAACAAAGTCTTGGCTTAAGAACGACAGGATTAGGACATTATATGAATATCGCGGCGAACCCAGTGGTTGAAGCAGACCAAACTGTTTATTTAAAAGACTATCAAAAACCCTCTTTTTTGGTTGATTCAATCAATCTGGATATTCAGGTTCATACGGATCGTACCGATGTCAACGCAACATTGGTGATGAAGCGCCAGACCGCAGGGGATTTGGTACTGCTGGGTCGTGATCTGGAATTAAAATCTATTACTTTAAACGGCAAGCCACTGACTGAAGCGGAGTATACACTTGATGCTGAACAGCTGGTGATTACCAATGTACCCAATGAAGTCATTCTTGAAACTGCCGTGGTGATTCATCCTGAAAGTAACACGCAACTTGAAGGTTTGTACCAAGCTGGCGATGATTTATTCGTCACCCAAAATGAACCTGAAGGTTTCCGCAAAATCACGTTCTATCCAGACCGTCCGGATGTCCTGTCTGTATTTACCACACGTGTAGAAGCCGATAAAAAATTCCCAGTACTTTTAGCCAATGGTAATTTGATGGAAGCGGGTGAAGCGGGCGAAGGTCGTCACTATACCATTTGGCAAGACCCAACCAAGAAACCAAGCTATTTGTTTGCCTGCGTGATTGGTGATTTGGCGGTACTCAAAGATTCTTATGTGACTTCGGAAGGCCGTAACGTCGCACTTGAAATTTATGCTGTCGAAAAAGATATTCCAAAATGTCACATTGCAATGGAAGCGCTTAAACATTCTATGCAATGGGATGAAGAGCATTATGGTCGTCCGTATGACCTGGACAACTACATGATTGTGGCAACCAGCGCATTCAACATGGGTGCAATGGAAAATAAAGGCTTAAACATTTTCAATACTTCATGTGTACTGGCAGATGAAGAATTCACCACTGATGCTGCAATCATGCGGGTACAGTCTGTGATTGCGCATGAATACTTCCATAACTGGACTGGCAACCGGATTACTTGCCGTGACTGGTTTCAATTGTGCTTAAAAGAAGGCTTAACCGTATTCCGTGATCAGTCTTTCTCGGAAGATTTACAGTCCGCTGCAGTACAACGTATTGATGATGTAGCGGTATTAAAAGCTCACCAATTCCCTGAAGATTCAGGTCCGTTATCGCATCCGCCACGTCCAGACCACTTTGTCGAAATTAATAACTTCTATACAGCAACTGTGTATGAAAAAGGTGCGGAAATTAACCGCATGATGGCGACTTTGCTTGGCAAAGAAAAATTCCGTCAAGGCACGGACGAATACTTCCGCCGTCATGACGGTCAGGCAGTGACCGTTGAAGATTGGGTTTCAGCATTGACTGCAGGTTCTGGTGTCGATTTATCGGCATTCCTGATTTGGTACAACCAACCAGGCACACCTAAACTGGAAGCCAAAGGCGAGTACGATTCTGCAAAACAAACCTATCGTTTAAGCTTCAAACAATCGTTAAAAGATCATCATAAATATCCAAACCTGAAAGCTGTGCCAATTCCTGTTGCTTTGGCACTTTTTGATGCAGAAACAGGTGAGCAATATACGCTGCAATCTGAATTACTATTTGAAAATGGCGTGAAAGATGGCATGTATTTATTTGATCAGAGCGAGGCAACCATTGAATTTAGTGGTGTAACCGCAAAACCTGTGGTTTCATTGCTACGTAATTTCTCAGCTCCGGTCAATCTTGAATTCAACTATTCAGATCAAGAGCTAGCTTTCTTGATGCAATATGAAACCAATGGTTTTAACCAGTGGCAGGCCACTCAAACCTTACTGGAACGTATTTTACTGGAAGGCCATGAATCTGATATTTATATTCAAGCCATGAAAAATACTTTGCCTGAGGTCATTCAAAAAGATCCACTGTTGGCTTCACGTTTGTTTGATGTACCGACCGAAGGTTATTTGGGTAGCCGTATCGATGCTGATTATCGTCCTGCTAAAATCCAGGAACAGCGTAATGCTTTGCTAGACACCTTGGCCCGTGAATTGGGTGGATTCTGTAAAGAGACTTACTTGGAGTTAGATCCAGATAATCAAAGTGAATTCTCTCAAGCGATGGGAGTTCGTGCACTCAGAAACATCATGCTGAGTATGATTGCACGTCAAGGTGATGCCTCTGCCTTCGATCTGGCTTATGAGCAGTATCATACAGGCAACATGTCTGAACGTTTGGGTGCGCTTAAAGTCTTGGTTTGGAATGATGCACCACAGGCTCAAGAAGTGTTGGCAGACTTCTATAACCGCTTTGAGGATGAAGCCTTGTCTTTAGATCAATGGTTTATGGTTCAAGCAGCACATCCGAAAGCAACTGCGGAAACCATCAAGTATTTAACCTCTCATCCGGATTATGATTTGGGTACACCAAACCGTATCCGTTCAGTGAGTGGGGGGTTGAATGCCAACCCAGTCAATACCTGGAGTTTTGGTGTTCAGCACTATATTGATCTGGCTAAATATCTGGATGAGAAAAACCCGATTGTCGGTTCACGTTTACTACAAGTACTTTCTCGCTGGTACACCTTGGCAGAACCACAACGTACAGAAGTCAAAGCTGCACTGGAAGCTTTAAAACCCCAAGTGAAATCGAAAAATGTAGTAGAAACTTTAAATAGTATGTTGAGTATATAACCCTCATATTATTGAATAACTGAAAAAGCCTTTTCTTGATTAGAACCGAGAAAAGGCTTTTTATTTTAGAATGTGGTTTTACGGCAGAATAAATGATCAGGCATTTAGAATCACTGAATTACAAAGATAAAGGAATCAGACATATTCTTTATGGAACGATTATTTTTAAAGTGTCGATTAAATCACATTTATAGCGTAAAATGACGCTATTAAAGCTCATCTCAAGATGAGCTTTAATTATTTAGGCAGATTGCCATTAGATTAAGCCTATCATTCTATTAAGTAGACTGGAGATTGGTTTTGTTAGTTAAAATTGAAGATGGTTTTTATTTAAACTCCCAACATATTATTGCTATTCGAGTTTCAAAAAGTACCAGTGATGGACATTTTGTTGTGGTAATTGAATATACACCGAATAATATTCAGGCAATGGGAACCTATCAAAAAACTTTTGACAGCAAAATTGAGGCCGAAATTTATTTACAAACCTTGCATCAACACATTTCCAAATAAATTCTTTATCCATTATTTAAGGAGTGGTGTAAAAGGATTAAGAATTTTTTCGGTAGGTTTAGAAATAAAAAGCTAAATAAAGGCTTACTGAGCATTAGAAGGGAATCTATTATTTTATAGTGAAACACGCACTATAAAATGAATAAGGCAAGACTATGATTAAAACAATATTTACTTTAACTTTTGGCTAAAAAGTCCCTAAATCTAGGGACTTTTTTATGGTTAAACTTTTATAATCAGCACCGGAATAGGTGATTGGGTTAATACTGCTTGCGCCACACTTCCCAGCACTAATTTTTTGAATCCTGTACGACCATGCGAACCCATAATAATTAAATCCGCGCCGACTTCATCAGCCACATGAATAATTCCTTCAGCAGGCGAGACACCGCGAATAATTTTAGTATCTACATCAATGCTATCTCGAATAAAAGATTGCTTGATCTCAGCCAAGCGCAACTGCGCATTTTTTTCAGCCTGTATAAAGTAATCTGTAATCGCAGGTGCGACTTTATAAAAGTCCACACCGACAAATGGATCTACAGCAATCACACTGGTAATCGTGACTTGGCAATGAAGTGCTTGGGCTAAAGATAATGCTTGTTCAACCGCTGCATAAGAAATAGGAGATTCATCTACTGGAACTAAAATATGTTTATAAGTCATGAAATTATCCTTATGAATATAGCTGATTTGGAAATTTTTTAATTGTGACCGTCAATCATTATGATAAATTAGAGGCGCATTTAAATAGCCAAATAAACCCTACATCAACTGCAGGGTTTATTGATCAATAGTTATTCTTTAACAATTAAAACAGGAAGTTTTGTTCCTTTTAAAACGTCTTGAGCAAAGCTCCCCAGCAAGAACTTTTGAAAACCTTTACGGCCATGTGAACCCATAACAATCAAATCAATTTTTAATTTTTCTGCAGTTTCAATAATTCCTTCTTCAGAGACATTGCCTTTAACGACCTGAACGTTGGCAGTAACCCCATTTTCGCTGGCAATGGCTTGAGCTTGTTTCAATGACTTTTCAGCATTGGCATAGGCTTGTACGAAATATTCTTTCATAATGGGAGATGGATAGTAAAAGTCTGCTTCAGAAAACGGGTCTTCAGTAACTAAACTGATTAATGTTAATTGACCGCCAAAAGCTTGGGCAATCTGAGCTGCTTTCTGCACTGCAGACAATGAGATAGTGGAACCGTCAACTGGGACTAAAATATTTTGGTAAGACATAAGACTTGTTCCTGTAAGTTTATTATGTAGCTATTAATTATAGATAGCACATTGTCTTTAAATGATCAATTTAGTCTGTGAAAAATGATTTAAAAATCATTAAATTATTTAAATATCATAGATATAAGTGTGTTCTGTTTTGCATTTAAATCTGAGCAGGAAACTCAACATTTGCATAAACATTTCTAAATATTTAAACAGATATTAAAATGCCCAAATATATTACCGTCTCCAACGAATTGCAGGCGAAATAAGTTTAATAAGGGAAGCCTGTGGATTCAAAATTTTTCGGTTTAAGTCTGTGTTTAATTGCTGCTCTACACAGTAGTGGTTGTCAGAATACACAAAGTAATACCAAGGTGATTGCGAGTGTTTTTAATGCTTCCACTACTTTGCAAAAAAAGATGATCGATAAATATGCACCACAAGAGATTTTGGTGCAGAAAAATATAATGTATATGCAGCAACCCTCATTAACTTTAGATGTGTATCAGCCCAAAAATGTAATGCAACTGCAGCCACGTCCAACCGTAGTTTGGATTCATGGGGGTGGATGGATTTCAGGTTCTAAAGAACATGCGCGAGGTTACTTTAAACTTCTGGCTGATCAAGGCTATAACGTGGTTTCAGTGCAATATCAATTTGCCCCCCAAGTGATTTATCCAAATCAGCTGCTACAAATTAATCAGGCTTTAAAATTCATAACCGAGCATGCGCAGGAATATCATATTAATGCCAATCAAATGTATTTGGCGGGGGATTCCGCAGGTGCGAATTTAGCCAGTCATTATGCAGCTTTAATCAGTCATCCAGATTTTGCGCGGCAGTCTAATATTACGCCATTGATTAAACGTGCCCAGATTAAAGGCCTGATTTTACATTGCGGTATTTATGATATGAATGCTTTTATTAATACTGCACCAGATGAATTGAAATTAATCGAGTGGGGTGTATTTAACCTGGTTCAAGCCTATACAGGCAATAAAAAAGATGATGCAGAATTTTTAAAAGGTATATCTCCAATTCAATATTTAACAGCGAATTATCCACCCGTATTGATTAGTGGCGGGAATAAAGACTTTTTAACCAACACACAATCTGTACCCTTTGTAAAAGCTTTGATGAATCAGAACATACCTGTTACCGAAGTATTTTATCCAAACTCCAAAGAATTCTTAGTACATGAATATCAATTCATGATGAGTAAAAAAGCCAGTCAGCAGACATTTCAACAGACTATTCAATTTATGCAAAAATATAGTCCTTCAGTTTTTAAATAAGACTTACTGTTATTTTATTTGAAAAATTGAAGATAAATTTTATTAAAATACATGAGCTACTCTTTGGTGAGTATATTTTTAGGAGGCAGATATGGATCCTGTTTTTATTGCCTATGCTTTACTTGCCTTAGCAATTATTTCAGAAGTGACAGGCTCAACTTTTTTGGTGAAATCTGAAGGTTTTACTAAATTGGGTCCAAGCCTTTTAGTTTTTATCTTTTATGTCATTTCGTTTTATTTATTGTCTCAGGTGATTAAAACTATTCCTTTAGGCATTGCCTATGCCATATGGGGAGGAGTTGGTATTGTTTTGACCGCTTTAATTGGTTTTTTCATATTCCGGCAAAGTCTGGATGGGCCTGCTGTGATTGGAATAGCCATGATTGTCGGTGGGGTAATCGTGATGAATGTCTTTTCTAAATCAGTAGGACATTAATTTAAAAAAATGACTTCATTTAAAAAAATGACTTTATTTAAAAAAATGACTTTATTTAAAAAGTGATCAGGCGATCAAATACTGAAATTTGTAGGAAAAATACCAGTAGATAAAATAACTTATATCCCAATTTAGGGATATAAGTCGTAAAAACCTAAGTTATTTGGATGAAGGCTGTGCCCTAAACTTCAATATGATTGACACTGCAAAACCAAATAGTAATCCCCAGAACGCGGAACCAATCCCGAAGAACTGTATTCCTGAAGCACTGAATAAGAAGGTCATTAAAGCAGCCTCTCGTTCACTAACATCTTGAAAGGCAATGGAAATGTTGTGACTGATAGTGCCAAATAAAGCAATTCCCGCAAGAGCCACAATAAAAATGTGTGGAAATGACATAAGTAAGCTAGTCAGTGTTGCCGCAAAAATACCCATCACAATATAAAAAAAGCCACAGCTTATTCCTGCAATATAGCGTTTCTGAGGATCTGGATGCACTTGATCATCTAAACTGACTGCAGCACTAATGGCAGCAATATTGACACTATAGCAACCAAAAGGCGCAAACAGTGTTTGAGCGATCCCGGTCCAGCCAATAAGCTGGTTGACATGCGGTTGGTAGCCATAGCTTTTGATCATGGCAATTCCCGGCAAATATTGAGATGCCATGTTAATCACAAATAAAGGCAGAGCTAACCCAAAAAGAGCTGACCAGGTGAATTCAGGCATCATCCATACAGGTTTGGCGAGGCTCCATTGTAAAACTGGGGTATGAAACTGCATAAACAGGGGACAAAGGATTAACCCGGCAATGACCGTAATCACGATGCTATAACGTGGTGACAATCGTTTAGATAGAATGTAAACGGCCAAAAGTGAAAGAATAAAGCCCCAATCATTTTGCATGCTTGCAAAAAGTGCAATGCCAAATTTGAGCAATACCCCCGCAAGCATGGCACTGGTTAGGCTTTGGGGAATATAAGATAAAACTTTTTGAAAGATACCTAAAAAGCCTAAAATTGCGGTGAGTAGCCCGCAGATAAAAAATGCACCCATCGCTTCATATAAGCTGTAGCCACTACCTGTTGCTAAAATGAGTGCAAGTCCTGCAGTAGACCAGGAGGTCGCAACCGGATATTTAAACTTCCACGATAAAATTAAACCCGATATTCCAATTCCTAAGCCTAGTGCCCAAAACCAGGAGGTGATCTGTTCTGGTGTCGCACCTAATATTTGCGCAGCTTGAATCACTAAAACTGCAGAAACACTGATACCAATCAGAAAGGTAATGAAACCTGCAAATACAGCAGGAATAGAAAAGTCTTGAAGAAATTTTTGCATAAATCCTTTGCAATGATCATTTTTAATGGTTGAAAAGCGTAATAATCATACGCCTTTCATTTTTAAGCGCAAAGGCATAATTGAAATAATAAATAGCATTGTTACAGGTTTAATTATTTAACAGCAATCGACATTTATAAAGTCGTTGTTGCAAGCTTAAGCCCGAAACCGCAAAATAAAATTCCCACAGCCGCTACACATGATGCGGTCACTTTATAACGCTGAGTAAAATAGGTGGCGAGTTTTGCACCTGAAAATATCAGCACAGTTAAATAACTCATACTAATGATCTGTAATACGACCGCAAGTGCAGTAAATGTAATTGCAGGGTATGGATAAGCAGGATCTACAAACTGAACAAAGAAGGACAAATAAAACAGAATCGCTTTAGGATTTAAAATACTAATGGTGAGTGCAGTTTTAAATGGCTGCAATTGCTCAATGTTTTTTTCAGCGATTGCAATTTCTTTCTGTGAGTGAACGGCATTCCAGGTGTGATAGGCTGCTATAAGCAATTTGATGCCCAAATAACTGAGATAAAATGCACCAATAATTTTTAGTAAGATAAATAACCACGGGAAAGCATGCAGCAATGAAGCTGCCCCAAGTGCAGTGAGTAAAATTAAAACAATATCACCGGTATAAACACCGAATGCACTTTTATAGCCGGCTTTAATGCCAAAACGTGAAGCAATAGACATCACGTATAAAGAATTGGGTCCCGGCAACAGCACAATTAAGGTTGTACCAATAATATAGGTAGGAAGATCGGTTATGCCGAACACAATAAATACACTCTCAAACAATGAAAAAAGCCGACTTGTTCACTATAACAAAATCGGCTTTTCGATGGCGCAATATTGGTATTTTAAGCTTGTATTTCAGCATCTAAGCCAAAAGAATGGCGAAGTAATGTACTTAATTGATCACGCGCTTTAATAAAGCCGTCAATGCCGCTCTGTAAAAGCTGCGAAGACATCAAGTCATGTTCAATTTGTTGCTTGAAGGTTTCTTTGGTTAAAGCTGTAACAATACGCTGACAATGGGCTTGTGCATGATTGTTTGAAAGCTGGACAACAACTTCACGCTGATCCTGTTCAAGTTCTGCCAAAAGATTGGGCGAAACCGTAAGCAGGTCACAACCGGCTAATCCGAGAACTTGATCAACACTTCGGAAGCTTGCGCCCATAATTTCAGTTTTAATACAGTGCTGTTTGTAGAAATGGTAAATCTGCTTTACTGAAAGTACACCCGGATCTTTATCAATAGGGTAATGATCTACATTTTCTGCTTTCTTGTACCAGTCTAAAATACGACCGACAAAAGGTGAAATCAGCGTTACATTGGCTTCTGCACAGGCTTGGGCTTGATGTAAACCAAATAATAAAGTCAGGTTACAGTGAATGCCTTCGGCTTCTAAAATTTTAGCTGCCTGAATGCCTTCCCAAGTCGAAGCAATTTTAATCAAGATACGATTTTGGTCAATGCCATAGGCTTTATAGAGTGCAAGTAGTTCTTTGGCTTTAGCGACAGTTTCATCGGTGTCATAAGATAAAGACGCATCAACCTCAGTCGAGACACGACCTTCAATCAGCTTAAGAATTTCAACTCCAAACTTGACCGTAAGTATATCAATCGTACGTTCAACTAAAAGATCACCGTTATAACCCTCAGATCTTGCTTGTTCAAATGCATCTTCAATCAGCAGCTTGTTTTCAGGCTGATTTGCAGCCGCTGTAATCAGAGAAGGATTGGTGGTTGCATCCAGTGGACGGAATTTTTCAATAGCGGAAAGGTCACTACTATCGGCAACAAGGGTGGTTAAGCTTTTTAATTGGTTTAAGGCAGATTGAGTCATTAGTTTAGTTCTTAAAGTTATTTCCCTGCATTTGTTATATCACAATCTGCTTTTAACCCAAGTAAAAAGCCTGTATAAGGCCTGTCTATTTTGTGTTTTTCCGCGAATTTCGGATGTGATTAATCAAAAAATGAGCAGCGGCACCCAGCTGACTTTCTCGACTCCACACCAAATCGACAAAATATTCAAATTTAGGACTAAAATCTAAAAAGTTAAGAATTTTAAGTTGCTGGGTGATGTGTGGATTTTGATTAAGCATTTCCAGAGGTAACACCCCCCAGCCCAAACCCTGCATAATCATGGCGCAGGCAGAATGATTGTTGTCTGTGCGCCAGTATTTTTTTGAAAATAACAGTTCAGGCTTAATGCTCCGGTCACGGCTCGCCACCACAATTTGCCGGCTTTGCAAAATTTGTTCATAGCTGACCTGTTTAAATGCAGCAATAGGCGAGCTAGTGGCAGCTACCGGCACCAATGCTTCACGTTTAAGTTCGACAAACTGTTCACGACTTTCCAATTGTTCACGTTCAAACATTAGTGCCAATTGTGCCGTCTGATTGAACAGCATTTTTAACGCATCCTCTTGCGGTGCTGAAAAAACATTGATTTGCAGTTCCGGAAATTGTTTTTCAATCAGTGAAATATAGTCTGTCCAGTGAGTGTGTAATAGTTCGGTTACTACCACAATATTTAAAGAGGATTCCAAGCCCTCACTTAAAGCAAAAGCATGCTGTTTCCATTGATTGATTTCAATGAGTAACTGCTCGGTTTTTTCATACAAGGTAAGCGCCTGAGGCGTGGGAACCGGCTCACGCCCAATACGTTGAAATAGAGATAAATTTAGATCTATCTCTAAATTGGCAATCGACATACTGACCGCAGAGGGGACTTTTCCCAACTTTCTTGCAGCAGCAGAAAATGAACCGGTTTCGATGACAGTCTTAAAAATAATCAGTTGGTCTTGGTTAATATTCATCTATCAAAACTTTTGAAAGAATCTAATTCGATTAATCAATAATACCAAAATAAAATACTCTTACCTCCAATAAATGAGTATTGAAATGTTGATTTCCAAAAGAAGGATCGTTCATGCACTGAGCTATGAGATCATCCTGTTGGTCATCATTGCGATTGCCTTGAGTTTTATTTTTGATATGCCGATGGAAGTGACTGGAATACTGGGAATTGTTATGGCAGTAACGTCGGTGTTTTGGAATATGATCTTTAACCATTTCTTTGAAAAGTTTGAAGTCAAGCATCATTTGAAAAGAACGGTGGGTGTACGTATTCTACATGCGATTGGTTTTGAAGGAGGCTTGATGTTGGCCACCATTCCAATGGTGGCTTATGCTCTGGAAATGAGCATCGGACGGGCTATTCTGCTCGATTTAAGTATGACCCTGTGTATTTTGGTGTATACCTTTATTTTCCAATGGTGTTTTGACGCTATTGAAGATCATTTAAGACTCAATCGGACTAATCAGCAATTTATAGAGAATTAATTATTGCTATATAAGTGAATAATTATTTTTAATAACATACATTCAAAAAATAATTGTTATCAGTCTAGGTGAGTAGAGTGAAATGTTTTATATACAACATTGTACATACCTTAACTTAAAACTGACATTTTGAAGCATATAAGCGGTCTCATCTCCTCTATATTAAATCTTGCACTGCTTAAATATGAGAAAGGTGCATAATTTTTCTTAAAAGTTATATTAAACTTAATTTTAAAAGCATGATAAAAGGATAATACGAAGATGAATGATAATTTTGATCGTGACGTTGTAAAAAACCTTCCTAAAGATGCTCGAGATGATTTGAATGCAGATCCAATTACAGGTGAACCTGGCGCACATCCGGTTGGAACTGGTGTAGGTGCAGCAGGAGGTGCAGTGGCTGGGGCAGCAGTTGGAGCCGTAGGTGGCCCAGTTGGCGCAATAGTCGGAGGTGCTGTGGGAGCAATGGTCGGCGGCCTGGCAGGTAAAGGGGCCGCGGAAGCAGTCAATCCTACCGAAGAAGAAGCCTATTGGAGAGAGACGGCGCATACCACACCTTACTATGCAGAAACGCTTACAACCTATTCAGATTTAGATTATGAGCGAGATTATGAAAATGCTTATCGCATTGGTTATGAAGCCCGTCCTCAATATGACTCAAGTACGCGTTTTGAAGATGTGGAAAGTGATTTGAAACTTAAATGGGATCATGCCAAAGGGTTGTCTCGTTTAACCTGGAATGAAGCAAGAATTGCAGTTAAGGAAGCTTGGGAACGTGCTACACGCTAAGTTTTCAATGCTAGTTTAATTTATAAAAATAAGAAGCCCCCGGAAGTTAAAATTCCGGGGGCTTCTTATTTAAAAAGATATAGCGAGCTTATTTTTCAATAATTGCTGTTACACCTTGGCCACCAGCTGCACAGATCGAAACAAGCACACGACCTGAACCTTTTTGATTAATCAGTTTTGCTGCAGTGGCAATAATACGGCCGCCAGTCGCTGCAAATGGGTGGCCCGCTGCTAAAGATGAGCCTTTTACGTTGAGTTTAGAGCGGTCGATTGAACCGAGTGGTGCATCCAAGCCTAAACGTTCTTTACAGAATTTTGGGTCTTCCCACGCTTTCAATGTAGAAAGTACTTGAGATGCAAAAGCTTCGTGAATTTCGTAGTAGTCGAAATCTTGTAAAGTGATACCAGCACGTTCAAGCATACGTGGAACTGCATATGCAGGTGCCATCAATAAGCCTTCTTTTTTCTCAACGAAATCTACAGCAGCAGTTTCTTGGAAAGTTAAGTAAGCAAGAACTTCGTGACCGTTAGCTTTCGCCCATTCCTCAGAAGCTAAAAGTACGCAAGATGCACCGTCAGTCAGCGGAGTAGAGTTACCCGCAGTCATGGTACGTGCATCGCCTTTACCAAAAGCAGGCTTTAATTTTGCCAGTTTTTCTACAGATGAGTCTGCACGCAAGTTATTGTCACGTTCTAAACCTAAGAATGGCGTAATCAGGTCGTCGAAGAAACCTTCTTCGTAGGCAGCCGCCATTTTTTTATGTGAAGATGCAGCAAGTTCATCTTGCGCTTCACGAGCAATACCCCATTCAAGTGCTGTAATTGCTTGATGATCACCCATAGAAAGACCAGTACGGGGTTCACCATTTTTAGGTGCATCCATTAAATCTTTAAGATTGATTTTAGTTAACGCTTTTAAACGGTCTTTAGCTGTTTTTGCAATGTTCAATTCAAGTAAAGCTTTACGTAAACCATCACCGAACGCAATTGGTGCATCAGATGTGGTATCTACACCGCCTGCAACACCGACTTCAATTTGACCCAAGGCAATTTTGTTTGCAACAAGGAATGCTGCTTGCAAGCCAGTACCACATGCTTGCTGTATATCGTAAGCAGGTGTTTCGGGAGCAAGTTCAGTGTTTAACACACATTCACGAGTCATGTTAAAGTCACGGCTATGTTTTAAAACTGCGCCTGCAACCACTTCGCCCAGGCGTTGACCTTGGAGGTTAAAACGCTCAACCAGACCATTTAAGGCAGCTGTAAACATATCTGAGTTAGAGGCAGTGAAATAAGCGCCGTTTGAACGAGCGAAAGGAATACGGTTACCACCGATAATTGCAACGCGGCGAACAGTGTTTTGACTCATGGTTTTATCCTGTTGAACAGCAGTTTGAGTTGTAGATTGTGATTTTTTGGGAGTTGAAGCAGTACTTTTACTACGTGGTGATGTTGAACGAGGACGAGCTGCTTTCATCTCATCGGTTGCTGACTTTATGGCAGTACCAGAACTTTTAGTTGTACGCGCAGTACTTTTTGATGTATTTGACACAGTTTCCGTCGCAGAATTTTCAACTGTTGGATTTTCTTGAGTTGTCTTGCTCATAAGGCTTTTCCAAGCATTTTAAAGTATTCTTGGCACGTACATTAACACAATCTAAAAATAGCCGTATTGACTACAATGACATTGCACAAAGCATTCCGGTCAAGACATCCATTGTTTAACTCAAGTATGATTCTATAGAAACTGATGGATGTATTGAAATATAAGACTCTAAACATCATATTGAAGTTAAAAGAATATCTTCAAACCCATCAAAAATTAATTTGTATGAGAGATAATAAACATGACTGACCAATACCAAACATTCGCGAAATCTCCTATTGGTAAATTTGTCATCAAAAATTTAGGTTTGCCATCACCGATTTCCCTAGACCGTTTTGAGTCAGCCACTCCGGTCGTTAGGGGAGCAGTTTTATTTGGTGCTGCATCATCTTCAACTTTATCGGGTTCAATTGCGCAAGTTCTTGCAAATATTCACGCCAATAGCTATGCAGGCAACAATACTGAATTACAACAAGCTGCAGCAAAAACAGGTTTAAGCCTGAGTGCGTTCAATGAAGGCGACAAAGAATCTAAGTTTAAGGCTGTGATTTTTGATGCATCGGGTATTCAAAACTCTGAACAACTACATGAACTTTATGACTTCTTTAATCCGATTGCACGCCAAATTCAGACTTCTGGTCGTGTAGTGGTTGTCGGTATTACCCCTGAAACTGCAAAAACAGTAAAACAGGCGATTGCACAACGTGCGCTTGAAGGTTTTGTAAAATCTGTTGGTAAAGAATTTAAAAAAGGTATTGCTGCGCAGCTGGTCTATGTCGATGAAGGCGCTGAAGCCAATCTTGAGTCTACAGTTCGTTTTGCCTTGTCTCCACGTTCAGCGTATGTGTCTGGTCAAGTGATTCGTGTTTCTAAAGCTGAAACTGTAGATATCGATTGGGCAAAACCGCTGGCAGGTAAAACGGCTGTGGTGACGGGTGCGAGTCGTGGGATTGGTGAAGCAATTGCACATGTATTATCTCGTGATGGTGCACATGTGATTTGTCTAGACGTTCCACAACAGCAGGCTGACCTTGATCGTGTTGCCGGTGAAATTGGTGGTTCGACTTTAGCCATTGATATTACAGCTAATGATGCTGGGGAAAAAATCAAAGCTGCGGCTGTAGCTCAAGGTGGTTTAGATATCATCGTACATAATGCCGGCATTACCCGTGACAAAACTTTGGCAAACATGAAGCCAGAGCTTTGGGACTTGGTCATCAATATTAACTTGTCTGCTATTGAGCGTGTCAATGATTACCTTCTTGAAAATGAAGGTTTTAATGCCAATGGTCGTATTGTTTGCGTATCTTCAATTTCAGGTATCGCGGGTAATTTAGGTCAAACCAACTATGCAGCATCTAAGGCAGGTGTAATTGGGGTAGTTAAATTCACTGCACCTATGTTGAAAAATGGTATAACCATTAACGCCGTTGCACCTGGTTTTATCGAAACGCAAATGACTGCTGCAATTCCATTTGCCATTCGTGAAGCAGGTCGCCGTATGAACTCGATGAGCCAAGGCGGCTTACCTGTCGATGTTGCTGAAACGATTGCATTATTTGCATCTTCTGCTTCTACAGGTTTAAATGGCAACGTGGTTCGTGTGTGTGGTCAAAGCTTGTTGGGTGCTTAATTTGCAAACAAAACTCCTTCTCTCTTTGGGAGAAGGTTGGGATGAGGGCTAAAAAAGTTTTAATATTCGATTAATACCTCTCCCTTACGAAGCAGTGCTTCTCATCTCCTAAAAGGAAGAGGGAGTTGCATTTAAAGATATAAGAATTTTATAAAGGTCCAGAATGAATACTCGCTATTTTAGTCAACTTCCAAAACCTTATTTAGCCTATCCGAAAGTGATTCAAGGCCTAATTTTTAAAAAGCCGAAGGGTGAAAAAGTACTACCGCAAGTTGAATATGTGGTGGATTCATTCAAGGTCGATCAAAAACATTTAAAAGCCTACAACGAAGTCTGTGGCTTTAAGAATAACGGTTATATTCCCGCGATTTATTTAGCGGTACTTTCTCAAAGCCTGCAAATGCACATGATGACGCAAGAAGCGTTTCCATTTGCGATTTTAGGTTTGGTGCATATTCGCAATCAGATTAAGCAAACCCGTAAAGTTGGGGTAAATGAACAGCTAATGTTATCTTGCAAGTTTGGTGAAGTACAAGCACATGACAAAGGGAGTCAGTTTGACTTTATTACCACTGCAAAAGTGGGCAATGAAGTGGTAATGCAAGGGATAACCACTTATTTGGCGCGCCAAAAAACCAATGGCAAAGTTACTGCTAAAGTGACTGAATCGAAAGCACCTGCGTATGAAATGCAAGCAGAGTGGAATGTGTCGGAAAATACCGGTCGTCGTTATGCCTTAACTTCGGGCGACTTTAACCTGATTCATATTCATGCCATTACCGCAAAAGCTTTCGGTTTTAAACAGGCGATTGCCCATGGCATGTGGAGTAAAGCCAAAGCATTAGCAAGCTTAACGCTTCCAGACAGCTATGAAGCAGATGTATGGTTTAAGTTGCCGATGTACTTGCCCTCTAAAGTTGAGTTTTTAACTGCTAATGAAGGTAAGGATATCGAATTCCTGATCCGAAATAGCAAGAACCAAAAACCGCATGTGTCGGGTCGTATAAAAGCCTTATAAGACCAAGGCCTGAGTCATTGCTGATTTAGGCTTTTTTATTTTAAGCTTCGAGTAAATAAAAAATAACGACTGGTTTAGGGAAAGCACAGTTTAATGAACAAAATAAAAGAATATATCTTTGCCAATACAGAAAATTATCAGGGACAGACTGATGAGCGTTTTCAAGATCTCGCTAAACAATTTAGCCGTATGCAGGATGCACGGACAGATTTAGGTGGGGCAGCCCTAGTCGTTTATTTCCAGGGGCAAAAAGTCGTTGATATTTACACAGGTAAAAAATCAGCAACTGAAAACTGGCAATCCGATACTCTGTCAGTGTGCTATTCCACGGGTAAAGGTGTACTTTCGACACTGGCTCATATTTTAGTGAGTGAGGGTTTTCTAGATTACGACACGCCTGTTGCACAGTATTGGCCTGACTTTGCACAGAATGGTAAAGCGAAAATCACTTTAAGACATATACTGAGCCATCAAAGTGGTTTATATGACATTCGCAATCAGATTGAAACGGCATTGGAAATGGCGGACTGGTCACATATGCTGGAAGTGATTGCAAAAGCAAAACCACATTTTGAAATAGCTACGGATGCGGCTTATCAAGCCTTAACTTTTGGCTGGCTGGTAGGTGGTGTGCTTGAAAAAGCGACAGGAAAATCTTTGTCAGATTTAATGCTGCAGTATCTTGTTCAGCCACTGCAACTAGATGGAGCGTACTTTGGCGTTACTGAATTTGAATTGGCTCGGGTTGCAAGACCATTGGCAAAATTGAAAACAGAACCAAAGCCTTCAGGGCAAGCAAAACCGAAACCAAAGAAAGCTTCACTATTTGACAAAATAGTTGAGTGGTCAGGACAAAACCCACAAGACTTCCAGGATGCCATGATTCCCAAGGGAATGAAAAAGTTCAGCTTCTTTAGTGATGAAGGTTTAAAAGCCGTAATTCCCGCTGCAAATGGAGTTTTTACTGCAGATAGTCTGGCAAAAATTTATGCCATGCTGGCGAATGCAGGTGAATGGAAGGGTCAGCAATTGATTCGGCCAGATATCTTTAAAAATTTAAGTACAATTCAATACACTCAGCGCGACCGTATTATGCCGCTACCGATGTATTGGCGTTTAGGCTATCACCGGGTTTTAACTCTAGGGAAATCATCCAAAGGGTTTGGACATATGGGGTTTAATGGTTCTGGTGCATGGTGTGACCGTGAACGTAATCTAAGTTTCGCCTATACCCATAATTTTGCTACAGGTTCGATCACGGGGGATTATCGTCTGTGGGGTTTAACCCAAGAAACTTTACGTTGTGCAGATGCAGCATTAACAGGGCGTAAGGGATGGTTTTAAACGGCATATTATTTAAAAATGTTAGCGTGCAGAGTTGGAAGGCATAATTCGGTAAAAAGTGTGATATTTTCCCAAGTCCAGAATCTCCCATTCAGTTGTCGTGATGAAAAAGCCGCTTCTTATTCCCTTAATTGCATCTTCTGTCTTGTTGGGTTGTCAGAACTCTAAGCAAACGAGTAGCGAAAGTAGCCAGCAAGTTGATCAGGTTGCCGAGCAGAAAGTTACGGTTGCGAAATGGGTGGGTAAGTATCAAGGAACGACACCATGCATGGGCTGTATTTCACGTTGTGAGGAATGCCCGGGTATGGCTGTAGATTTAGTGCTCAACCAGAACCAGACTTATACTTTAAAACGTGAAAGTTTAAGTGGCCATAATGAGATCGAAACGATTAAAGGCCATTTCCGATTTAGTAATTCTGATCAGACTAAACTTGAATTAGTGCAGGTCAAGACTCGCAATTTAATCTATGTGGATTTAGATCATCAACTGCTTGAAATATTGCAGGATCAGACAGGGAATATTTATAATGCTGAAGATGATTTTATTTTAGAAAAGAATGGATAGCTGATTTCTTTAGATTCTCGCAATATCTGAAAAATAGTTCTGCTTATCTCATATTTGATTGAACGCTTTTGCAGATTGTTCATTCACTCTTGACCAAAAAAACAGTATGCTTAGACCTGTAAAAAGGAGCATACATGTATCAAGTACTTGCGCGTAAATATCGCCCACGTAATTTTATTGAATTGGTTGGGCAAAACCATGTGTCACGAGCGCTCACCAGTGCCTTAGAACGTGGTCGTTTACACCATGCGTATTTATTTACTGGCACACGCGGGGTCGGTAAAACCACGATAGCGCGTATTTTGGCAAAGTGCTTGAACTGTGAAACGGGTGTAACTTATACGCCGTGTGAAGTGTGTGCAACTTGCACCGCGGTCAATGAAGGCCGTTTTATCGATTTGATTGAAATTGATGCGGCATCACGGACTAAAGTTGAAGATACACGTGAACTGCTGGATAACGTTCCATATGCACCAACACAAGGTCGTTTTAAAGTTTACCTGATCGATGAAGTGCATATGCTGTCTACGCACTCATTCAATGCGTTACTGAAAACACTAGAAGAGCCGCCTGAACACGTCAAATTCCTTTTTGCAACAACCGATCCACAAAAGCTTCCAATTACTGTCATTTCTCGCTGTTTACAGTTTACTTTGCGTCCATTGGCTGTGGATGAAATTACTGAACATTTGACGCATATTTTACATAAAGAAGAAATTCAGGCAGAACAGGATGCAATCTGGCAAATTGCTGAGTCTGCACAGGGATCACTCCGTGATGCACTGTCTTTAACCGATCAAGCGATTGCTTATGGTCAGGGCGCAATCCAGCATCAAGATGTTAAAGAAATGTTGGGTTTGATTGACCGAACCATTATTTATGATCTGATTTTAGCCATCCATCAAAATCAAAAGCAGCGTGTCAGTGAATTGTTGCTGCAATTTAGGCAGCAGGCTTTAGATGTTTCGCTGGTTTTAGATCAGTTGATTTCAACTTTGCATGAACTGGCTTTACTGCAATATTTACCAGATTTAAGCCTGAAATATAGTGCTGAAATTAATAAAAAAATCATGCAATTATCGCAGCTCATTTCAGCGCAAGATTTACAATTGTATTATCAAGTGGCATGTAAAGGTCGTGCCGATCTGCAACTTGCAGTGACACAAGAACAAGGCTTTGAAATGTGCGTATTGCGCCTACTCGCGTTCCGTCCATTGCAACCGAATGAAGTCTTGGTATCTGCACCAGAGGTTCAGCAACCAGCAGCACAAATTGCTGTTCAAGCATCTGTACAAAATATGCAGCCGCAAGGTGATGAATATCAAGCACCAGCAGAGCCAGTTGCAGAAATTCAGTCACAATTAAGTTCACAGAATCCAGAACCATCTTCGGATGATTTTCTGGACGAACCAATGCTTGAGCTTGCTGAGCCGAATTCTCCGATAAGTCCAGATCAAATTGTCTTTGATCCAACCTCAGAAGATGCCCTGTTTGACTTAGATGAATCAAATGATGATATCAATATCCTGCCAGATAGCGCTGATCAGCTAGAAGCGAGCAGCGATGATTTCTTATTTGATGAAATTGCACCCTTAAATGATGTTTTCGATACTGAAACTGCAAAGTCTCAAGATAATATTGCTGTGGTGGATCAAGCGGAAGATGTATTCTTAAGCCCAGAACAGATGCCGATTGAGTCTGTACACGTTGAAGTTGCACCAGTTAAAGTTATCGAGAAGCCGGTTCTTGAATTAGAACCACCGAGTCTGGAAGAAACTCAAGTCGCGGTTAAAACTGTATCCACACAAGATTCAGGGTTAATGCCACAAGAGATTTTAAGACTAAGCCCTCAACAGCTTGAAGGGGATTGGACGGTAGATAAGTGGGAGTATTGGTTTAGAAATAGTACATTATCACCCGCGGTACAGGAATTGGCGCAACAGGGGGTAATGACCGGTCAGATTGATGGCGAATCGTTATTTCATATTCCACCACAATATGAACAGTTGTTAAATCAGTTACGACATGCGTTAGAGCAAGCTTTGAAAACTGAATGGCCGAATACCCACTTTCAGGTCAAATATGCTGAAGTTGAAACAACGACGCCTTATAACATGCAGAATGAACGGAAACAGAGAGCGTATGCACGTGCTTCAGAGCTACTGCATGCAGAAGCGGCGGTGAAGGATATTCTGCAAAACTTTGATGCTGAAATACAGAATATTCAGCTTAAATAAGTTTATTCATTGATACAGTATTGAGATAAAGCATCCCGCATTTCACTTAGAATCGGGGTACTTTTTCGTGTCTGGCGATCCACAAAGACATGTATGAAATGACCTTGAGCAGAGGCAAAATCTTCAGATGCTTTAAAAATCGCTAAATCATATTGTACGGATGAATTGCCAAGTTTGGAAATGACCACACCAACCTCAATAATTTCAGGATAAGAAAGTTCCTGAAAAAAACTGCATGCTGAATCGACGACCAACCCGATGATGGGGGAATGGCGAATATCGAAACTTGCCTTTTCAATCAATAAGGCATTGGCTGCAGTATCAAAATAACTGTAATAGGTGACATTATTGACGTGACCATAGATATCGTTATCTGACCAGCGTGTTTGTATGGGTAAGAAGTATGAGAAATCAGTGCGTTGTTTGGGTATTTGCTTCATCGTAATCTTATTTGCTATCGGTCATTTATGTTCAGTTGTACTGTTAAAAATAAATGAATGCAAGCGGGTAAAAGCAAGGTTATTTACAGGAAATAAATGACCTTGCGATCTTGTTTTATATTAGATAATTTACATAAATCAAAAAATGTTCAATATTGGATTCTTTAAAACCAGCACTGCCTCAGTTTATTGATTCAATTTCTATGCCTTTGCCTAGGTATTACCTCTACTTTTAAAAGGTCAAAATGAGGACTTAAAATATATTTTGAGTCCGCAAGAAAAACCTTTAGTTTCCCATGCATGACCTCCTTGTCGTGATGGCGAACGTGTGGCATCCATGCCACACTCATGAATCCAATACCTGTTAAAATTTATTTTTAATTTTGGCTTTACGAGCAATTTATCGTAATTGAAAAAATGACTTATGAAAGAAGTCTATTGGTAAGATTTTTTGATTGCAATAAAAAATCGCTTAAAATGATATGAAGATAAATAAAATACAAACTAAGCATAAACAGCTTCATAAATTTGTCGGGCATCCTGCAACTTTAGTTCACGCGGATTATTTTGTAAAAGTCGAGTTTGCAACATGGCATCATTGGCTAATTGCTCAAGCTTGGTTTCTGGAACATTTAAATCTTTCAATTTTAAAATTAAACCGCTTTTATTAAGGTGATTTTGCATATGATCAATAAATAAGTCACATAAACCATCTGTACTGCCGGTACTTTTTGGATCTATCCAGCACATCAATTCAGCATAGAGTTGCTTTGCATTAGGGGCGTTAAACTTTAAAACTTCGGTTAAGACCAAGGCATTGCTATGCCCATGCGAGATATGAAAATGTCCACCTAGAGGATAAGCCAGCGCATGTACCGCAGCGACTGGAGCATTGGCAAAGGCTTGACCGGCAAGCATTGAGCCGACCAGCATATTTTGACGTGCCGCTAAATTCTGTCCATCAGCCAAGACCAGGCTTAAGTTGTCATTGAGTAAGCGTAATGCCTGTTTGGCTAACATGTCTGCATAAGGATTCTTTTTTATTTTTGATGTATAGGCCTCAATCGCATGCACCATCGCGTCTATACCTGTTGCCGCCGTAATTTGTGCGGGCAAGTTTTGGGTAAAGGTCGCATCTAAAATAGCAACATCGGCAAATAAAACCGGACAAACAATCCCGGTTTTTGTAGTTTCACCGGTGGTAACGATAGAAATAGGAGTGACTTCAGAACCAGTACCTGCAGTAGTTGGAACTAAAAATAAAGGTAGTCTTGGGATTTTAGCATTATTGATACTGTATAAATCTTGCAAAGTGTGCTGTTGTTCGGGATGTGCCAAAACAGCAATCACTTTTGCGACATCTAATGAACTGCCGCCACCAAAACCTAACACGATATCTGCCTTTTCATTTTTCGCGAATTGAACTGCATCTAAAACAATATGTTCGGGTGGGTCCGCTTGAACGCTAGAATAAATCACATAATCAAGTTGAATGGTTTCTAAAATTTCAATAATCGGTAAGTGTAATTGTTGCTGAATCATACCTGCATCGGTCACCAATAACAGCTTTTTATAGGGTTGCTGTTGGAGTAATTGCTTTAAGTCATAGATTGAACCGAGCCCTGAAATAATATTCGAGACAGTCTGAAATTGAAAATGGCTCATCTATTGCATCCTTTTTTATATCAAATTCAAGATTATTGTTTTAGCGTTCTATAGGATTCATCCCATAAATAACTTAACATAAGACATCTGAAAATAAAGTAGTTATTGAGGTTGTTATGTCATCCAAAACGCCATATAAGGTGTTATGTGTGTGTTTAGGAAATATTTGTCGCTCTCCCACAGCAGAAGTTGTGCTTAGACATTTTTGTGATGAACATTCGCTCAATATTGTGATTGATTCAGCCGGAACCAGTAACTACCATCCCGGAAAAGCACCTGATGAACGTAGTCAGAAGCATGCGTTAAATCGTGGCTATGATTTATCAGCCTTACGTGCACGCCAATTAAAGCCCCAGGATTTCATTGAATTTGATCTGATTCTGGCAATGGATCATGAAAATTTAATTAATATTCAAGCACTTTTAGTACAAGTACATAGTGAGTATGGTGCAAGTCAAATTCGGGCAAAAATTGTATTGATGAGTGAACATGATCAAACTTATCTCAAGCAAGCTTTGCCAGACCCATATTATGGCGGGGTAGAGGGTTTTGAGCGGGTACTCGATCAGTGTGAATCGAGTAGTCGGGCGTGGGTCAATATTTTTAGACAACAGTTCAAACAACAGATCGATGTGAAATAAAGGTTTAAGCACATGAATATTCAAACTCAAATTCAACTTAAGCCTTTTAATACCTTAAGTCTTGATGCGATTGCATCCCATTATATTAAAGTTCAATCTCAACAAGAATTGGTGGATGCGTTAAATTATGCCCGGCAGCAACAGTTAAACGTCCTGATTCTGTCTGGTGGCAGCAATATGTTATTACCTGAACATATTCATGCGCTCGTGCTTCATATGGATATTCAGGGAATTGAATCTATTGCTGAAGATGAGCACAGCAAGACTATTCGAGTGGGTGCAGGACAAATCTGGCATGACTTTGTGCTATGGACGACAGAAAATCGTTTATATGGATTACAAAATCTGGCCCTCATTCCAGGTTTAGTCGGTGCATCTCCAGTTCAAAATATCGGGGCTTATGGGGTTGAAGCCGGTGAATTTATTGAATCGGTTCAGGTTTATGACCGCCAATTAGAGCAATTCAGCCTTATTCTTGCTTCGGACTGTGATTTTTCATATCGGCATAGTATTTTTAAAGATGATCCGAATCGTTTTGTGATTACTCATGTGACTTTTAAATTGCTTAAGCACGCACATTTGATGTTGAATTATGGTGATCTGAAGCACGCCGTAGGCGATCAACAGACTGCTGAAAACTTGCAAAAACAAGTGATTCAAATCCGTCAAAGCAAATTGCCAGATCCAAAAGAATATCCAAATGTAGGAAGTTTCTTTAAAAATCCGATTGTTTCACAACAGCTTTATGACCATTTAGCACTATCATTTCCGAATTTACCCCATTACCCTCAAGCTCAAGGTGGCGTTAAAATTGCAGCAGGTTGGTTGATTGATCAGTCGGGTTGGAAAGGGAAGCAATTAGGTATGGTGGGGATGTTTCATAAACAAGCCTTGGTTTTAGTAAATTATGATCAGGCGACTTTGGCGGATGTGAAAGCAAGTTATCATGCCGTACAACGGGATGTTCAGCAAAAATTTAACATTTTATTGGAACCTGAACCGGTATTGTTTGATGAGACAGGTTTAATTCGCTCACATTTGGAATAAGAAAATTATGGTGAAATCGCATTGGATGGTTCGATTGGTACAAATAGCATCAGTGTTATTTGTTCTTTTCGGCTGTTTCATGGTTTTGATTTATTCGCCATTTTATTCAGGCTGGGTTGTGAAAGCCTTGAATAGTTTTGTTCCTGTTGAAGTCAATCAGGTGGCTGCGAAAAGTCAACAAATGGCTGCATTGAGCGAACATGAAAATTTGGAGCCAGGCTCTAGATTATGGATTGCTCGACAGGCCTATTTAAAGTTAATGGAAGAAGCGATCCAAAGCCATAATTCGCAGAATTTGACTGTAATTCAAGCGCGATATAAAGCTTTGCAACACATGATTGAGGAGGCGCAACAACAAGAAAATGAACAAGAGGAAAAGCCGCGTATTCCATTGCTTGCAGAATCGGTGAATGATGAGATAGGACATGAAGATCCTACTCAAGCAGTTAAAGATTTATTGGACTTAAATAGTACTGAAAATAAAGCGTTAATGGAGAAATATGTAGAATTTCTTCTCACGCATAAAATTGAACAGGAACAAGTCGCGAAACAACCTGTGGATGAAACCATTTACCAGGATATTGCATTAATTCACGAACAGAATGAACAACCTCTACTGCAAGGTTCAAAGCCTTATGCCATTGTGGTCTTGGGTGGCGGCCTCACTCTGGATAAAAACGGTAAAGACATTGTGGTGAACGAATATACACGACTGCGTTTAGAGAAAACCTTAGCCATCGAAAAACAATATCAACTTCCGATTGTACTGAGTGGTGTAGAAGCCCCATATATGCAGCGCTGGTTGAAAGAACATGATGTAGACGCGAAATTACTGGAAGACCGAAGCATGAATACCTGCGAAAATTCGCGGTTTAGCTCGCTATTATTGCAAAAAAAGGGTGGAGCACCACGGGTGATATTAATTACCGACCGTTATCATATGCCGCGTACACGTCGTTTATTTGCATTAAATGGTATTGAAACTGTACCTGTTGAAGCCCCTATGCCGACACATCTGACACACTGGCGTCCAAGCGAACAAAATTATGATCATAGCCGCCGTGCCAATTATGAAATGTTAGCCACGATTCGTGACGTCTGGTTTGGTTCCACTGATTGTCGGGAGGTGCCTTAATGCCAGATATCCCATTTTTAAATCCAACTATTTTAAAACAGCTGGATTTGCCAGTGCCGAGTAGAGAAACAACACCTCAACTGCTTGAAGCCTTAGACCTGAGTAAGCCTTATCAACCTTCAGTAGAGATTCAGGCTTACCGTAAGTTATATGGTTTGCATTTACTGGATTGTGAGCATTGGCAAGGCTATGTGCAAATGCCTTTGTTTAAATTGCATGTACAGGTATTCCAACCCAATTTAGCCGATCTTGCTTTTAATAAAATACGCGGAACGGTATTTTTATTGCATGGCTATCTGGAACACAGTGGTATTTATCAGCCGATTATACGCGAATTACTGGAACAGGGTTTCAGTGTCATCACCTATGATTTGCCTGGTCATGGTTTAAGTGATGGTTCGCCTGCAAACATTAAGAACTTTGATCATTATCAGCAGGTTTTACATGCTGTTTATCACTATGTTAAAAATGCCAGTCAATTACCCAAACCATGGTTGGGTATTGGCCAGAGTACCGGTGGTGCTATTTTACTGCATCATCTATTAGAGTTTGCGGAGCGCCGTGAAAATCCCTATGTGGAGCGTGTCCTATTACTTTCTCCACTGATTCGACCTGCAAAATCAGCATGGTGGCATAATTCTGTGGGTTTAGGCATTATTCGACGAATCAAGCGTCAAGTGCCACGTCATTTTAGACGCAATAACCACAATCCAGAGTTTCTACGCTTTGTGCGTTTAAAAGATCCTTTACAGCCACGTATGATGGGCATGGACTGGATTTTGGCCATGTCCAAATGGATGCAGGAAATGGAGGCACGTCCAGCATGCCGTATTCCGGTATGGTTGGCTCAAGGTGCCCAAGATCAGACTGTGGACTGGCGTTATAACATTGAGTTTATTCGTCGCAAGTTCCGTTTGCAGACCTTGTTGATGCTTGAAGAGGGTTCGCATCAGTTAATTAATGAACGCGCGGATATTCGTGCAGCCTTGACTGGACTCATTCCGGCATTTTTACATGCACAAAGTTCAGATGGTTATTATTAAACTTCATCACAATCAGTGAATCAAAAAAGGTCTTATGAGCAAAGATAAATCAGTTAAATAATGAGCTGATTTTTTCTTTTTAAATTCCACATAGTGTTTGATACATGGACATGTCATCCGCAACCTGAGCAAAAAACATTGTTTTGCTTGTAACACAAGGTAAAGCAGAGCAGAGATATTTTAACTTAACTGTTTTTGCAAAAAAATTATTTTAAGTGCGGAAATCGAACAGATTTTGCGGTGAGTTGTGCTGCCCCACAAGATGCTTTTTTGCCAACTCAAAATATATTTTGAGGCTTCTCATTTGGCGAATGAAAAACAGTGTTTCGCAAGGAAAAAATGAGCTTCAGACATTTGATTCAAAAATAGTAATACTTCTTCGTGAATGACCAAAATACTAAAGAGTTGATTGAAAATCTTATAACGACTAATCGAGATTAGTCGTTATAAGCTCTTTTTTGCTAAATACCAGCATATCTATCACTCAAAGCCGGGTTAAAATTTCTCTGCATGGGCTAAATTCCACATTCGAAAGTAAAAATTTTCATCATCTTTATCTTCACAGCTGAGCAACTCACCTTCTTTTAACCAAAAGTGTAATTGTGCATAATTCTTGATTTCGCGGTCATTAATGCGCTGCGCGAGATGGTGAGCCTTAATATCCGCTGGGTGTTTGAGTCCAGCCGCAGCAATCATTTCAGACAAAGCCAGCATAGTATTTTTATGAAAATTTAGTACACGTACGGCTTTGGTGGGAACATGCAGGGCTTTTTGTCGCTCTTTGTCCTGAGTTGTAACACCAACCGGACATTGATTGGTATGACAACTTTGCGCTTGAATGCAGCCGACCGCGAACATAAATCCACGTGCTGAATTCACCCAGTCTGCACCAATTGCCATAGTACTGGAAATATCAAAAGCACTGATAATTTTACCACTCGCCCCGACTTTAATTTGATTACGCAAACCAGCGCCCACCAAAGTATTGTGTACAAACAGCAAGCCTTCTCGCAAAGGCGTACCTACATGATCAATTAGTTCAATCGGGGCTGCGCCTGTGCCACCTTCAGAACCATCTACCACAATAAAGTCGGGCACAATTTTAGTTTCCAGCATGGCTTTAACAATACTCATAAATTGCCAGGGCTGACCAATACACAGCTTAAAACCAACCGGTTTACCACCAGATAGCTCGCGCAGTTGTTGAATGAAATACATCATTTCAATCGGCGTATTAAAGGCTGAATGTTTAGAAGGAGAGACACAGTCATGCTCACGACTGATACCACGAATTTGGGCAATTTCTTCTGAAATCTTGCTTTTAGGTAAAATACCGCCATGTCCGGGTTTTGCCCCTTGCGATAATTTAATTTCAATCATTTTGACTTGCGGTAGCAGGGCTTGCCGGGTAAATTTTTCAGGATCAAAGTGTCCATCTAAAGTACGACAGCCAAAATAAGCACTACCCAGTTCCCAGACAATATCGCCACCGTTCTCCAGATGATAAGGGCTAATACTGCCTTCACCTGTATCATGAGAAAAGTTCCCCATTTTCGCGCCCAAATTTAAAGCTCGAATTGCATTGGCACTCATGCTGCCAAAACTCATGGCGGAAATATTCATAATGGAAGCACTATAAGGCTGCTGACATTGATGATTACCAATCTGAATCCGAAAACTATCTGGATGGGCAGGCTTGCATGGCGTAATTGAATGGGTGATAAAACGATAATCTTGTTGATAGACATTAATAATGGACCCGAAGGGCTTATCGGCATTTTCATTCTTTGAGCGTTGATATACCAGGCTGCGTTGCATTCGTGAAAATGGCAGGGCATCCTGATCGGCTTCAATAAAATACTGGCGAATTTCGGGACGGAAATCTTCAAAAATAAAACGGAAATGCCCCATGATCGGATAGTTTTTTAGGATTGAATGCTTGTTTTGCAGGACATCATATAAGCCGACCAAACTGAGTATGCCTGAAATCAGCCATAAGGAATTCAGCAAGGTGTCCGAAATAAAGTAATAAATATAATGTGGAGCGTAAACGATCCGGAACCAGCTAATGGTGAGAGCAATGAAAATAAAAGTGAACCAGACTGAGTACCGTGAGAAAAAAGTATTTAAAAGCTTATGTCTAACAATCTGAACGGGACCTGGCATTCTAGTTTTTCCAAATTATTATGAATCAATTGAATTTGCCTATTTTGCGGACATGCTGCAAGTTCTGATTTGTAAAACTCAAATTATTGCTAGTTATAGCGAACAGTATATCGAAGTAATCATTATTGATTGTTTTACTAAATCAGTATTGAAATTCAAATCAGACACTTATTATGAACAATTAAGTTAAGTGATGTTTGAGTGTATTGGATAGGAATTGAGCGTAATTAAAATCCAGAATAAATGCTTAATAAAAAATCTGCTTAAAGCTTCTGATCTTATGATTTCTCAATACTTATATTATGCAGTACATTGATTTTACGTTAGCAACAGAGGTAATTCATATGACGATGAAATCAATCCGATATAATAGTGGAGATCTAGCGTGCTAAAGCTCAATGTTCTTCACTCCAGCAATCAAATCAACAGCCATCAAGCTTTGTGGTGGGGTGAGAAAATAAAGCCTGATGTTCTGGAAACCCACAATACGATAATAAAAAATAGATCCAAATAGAAAAATTCTCCAGTCCCAATTATTGGGACTTTTTTTATTTTTAGTTATTTTATCTCATCAGTGATTTGACGAACTGCATTTGAAACCTCAATTGGCTCGATTTGCTGAATCTTATTGCCAAAACCTCTTAGCCACCAGACCAGTTGAGAGGTAAAAGGTACGCTTGCAGTAATTTGAGCTAAACCATGGTCCAGTTTTCGGATAGTCTGATCTTTACTGAGCTGACTTTCATCAAAATAATGTGCATCTTTTTCAGTCATGATCAGTTTCAAGGCAATATTTTCAGTCGGCTGGTTATAGTCGACTCTAAAGCCTAAAGCGCCAGAATCAATATAAGCATCAATATCAAAGTTAACCGGATGCATTGCACGTGAATTTAGAACAATGGCTGATTTAAAACGGTGCAGGGCAAAAGTCTGAATATCAGTTTTATCATGCCGGGTACAGATTAAATAAATAATTGCACCTTTTTGAACCAAAGCTAAGGGATTCAAAGTATAGGTTTTTTCTTCACTTAAGTGGCTACGCCCCTGATAAACACATTCCAGTTGTTTGTCTTGCAGCAACCCTTCATAAATTGCTTGTTGCGCCATTTTATCGACTACAGGTGGAATTAAGGGTTGAGTGGCGGGAACAATACGAACCCGGTTAATCCATTGTCGCACATTATTTTGGGTGGACAAGCTACGGCGTGCCAAGTCAAACCAAGGATTCATTTCTTCAATCAGACTAGGAGGTAACAAGTGTTTTAAATGTTCTTCTACCATCATAAAGGTCACCGCCTGAGAACTGGTCATATGCGGTAAGCTTTGAATGGGTGCATCTGAACGCCAACGCCAGCCTTGAGGGACAGTTTTGCTGCTTTCAATAGGAAAGCGTAGCGAGATCTGATTTAAGTCACGCTGAATAGTACGCAAGCTGATATCAATACCTTCACGTTGCAGAATTTCTTGTAATTCTCGGGTACCCATCCACTTTCCAGTAGAAAGACGAGATAAAATTTGCCATTGTCGGTATAGGCTGTTGGACGTTTCTTTTTCTTGTGAAGACATAACTAACATTAAAAATCGAGTAGATTGTTTATAGCTGCATTAAATCAGGAAAACAATAAAAAAACTGAATATTTTTCTCAAATTTTTCTATCTCTCTCTATCAATAATTTGAAACATGTTAAGTCTAAAAATGCCATTGATTGTAGATAATTTTAGTGGGTAAATAGAAAGACGATAAAAGGATTTTTTATTGGCATATATTTTGCTTCGCACTATTTAAGAATAGATAACAATTATGAGGGTAATATGTTTAAAGAAAATGATCGAATACCTCCAGTTTCTACGATTGAACATTTCCCCAATACTTTAGGCACAGATACCCCTATGCCAATTTCAATAAAAGTTAACAACCACTCTAAAATTAATGGTTTATTTCAACAGTTTAAATCACATTTTTTTAATGAATTAGTAGATGACCAAACCCTATCAGAAGAAACGTGCAACAAGATTGAACAGTGGTTATCACAACATACGATTGATGAATTAAAGGCATTAAATCAGGCAGCGAAAGATCACTTTCTGTATGAGGGGATTACTTTTACAGTCTATGGTGAGTCGGAAGGGATTGAGCGCACCATTCCGTATGATCTCATTCCACGAGTGATTGAGAAAAAGCAATGGAATAAAGTCGCGCTGGGCTGTGCACAACGAGTACGCGCGCTCAATTTGTTTTTACACGATATTTACCATCAGCAAGATATTTTAAGAGCCGATATTGTGCCTGAACTGCAAGTGCTGACGCATGAAGCCTATCAGCCACACATGTATGCGCATGAATTAAAAGGTAAAATTTACAGTCAAATTAGCGGAATTGATATTGTTCGTGACCGTCATGGCGAATTTTATGTACTGGAAGATAACCTAAGGACGCCTTCAGGTGTGTCTTATATGCTGGAAAGCCGCAAACTTAGTCAGAAACTGATGCCTGATTTATGCCAGCAAAACAACATTCTAGGCATTGAACAATACCCGCAATTACTTAAAGAAATCTTGGCTGAAAATGCCTGTGTCGATAAGCCCTTTATTGTCGTGTTAACGCCGGGACGCTATAACAGCGCATATTATGAGCATTCTTTTCTGGCCAGGGAAATGGATGTGCCTTTAGTGACATCACGTGATCTTTTTGTAGAAAACGATAAGGTTTATGTGAAAACTATCCGTGGAAGACAGCAAGTTGATGTAATTTATCGTCGAGTGGATGATGCCTATTTAGATCCATTATGTTTTATGCCTGATAGTAGTTTAGGAGTGGCGGGCTTAATGTCAGCCTATTTATGTCACAATGTTGTGATTGCAAATGCACCCGGTACTGGGGTGGCGGATGATAAATCAATCTATCCTTATGTTGATAAAATGATTCATTTTTACCTGGGTGAACAAGCAATTTTAAAAAATGTCCCGACTTTCCAGTGTCGTGAAACACAAGACCTGGATTATGTACTCACTAATTTGGAGCAGTTGGTGGTGAAAGAAGCCCAAGGGTCGGGTGGATATGGCATGTTGATTGGTCCCCAAGCATCAAAAGTTGAAATTAAATCTTTTAGAGAAAAAATTATTGCTGCGCCGAACTTGTATATTGCGCAGCCAACTCTGGATTTATCGGTTTGTCCCACCCTGACCGATTTTGGAGTAGCTGAACGTCATATCGATTTGCGTCCTTTTGTTCTCAGTTCACCTTATCGGACAGAGATTGTTCCCGGTGGTTTGACACGTGTCGCTATGCAGGCAGGATCTTTAGTAGTGAATTCTTCACAAGGTGGTGGAGTTAAAGACACATGGGTCGTCGATAATCTTCATTCTTAAACATCTAACCATGGGAAAGAAGTCATGATTTTATTAAATAGTAATGCTCAACATATTTTTTGGTTAGGTCGCTACTTAACGCGTATTCAATATTTGTGTAGTCAATTTCCATTTCATAATAACCAAGGCGCATTGCAATATGCACATGCATTTTGCTTGCCGGCGTTTGATGCAGACTCACTAAATTCATTATTGCTCGAAACAGAACAACCTGCATCTTTTGCTCAGCAATTTCAACATGCCAAAGATAATGTACAAGATTTACGAGGGATATTTTCTGCAAAAGCTTATGCAGAACTCAACCAGCTAATCAAAAATGCGATTGAAAATGCGGCTTATATTTGTGATGTGGCTGGAGAATGTCAGGATATTTTAGAAGCTGAATCTGAAGAGATCTTCCTGTTTTTTACTTTGGGGCAGAATATAGAACAGTTAGATCGACAACTTCGGCTTAAGCAGGATCGCAGCAAAACTTTGGAGAATATTGATAAAACGGTAGAGCTGTTAAATCAGATTGGTTGGAAAGGAGTGGACAGGGCATGGCAGCAGCTTAAGTTAAATCCAGACAGTATGAATTTTTACCACTTCAGTGACCATATCCAAAACCTATTTGAGGTGGATGTATGAAGCTGATGATTAATCACCAAACCCATTATCAATATACTGAGTTAGCGTGTAACAGCATTCAATATATCAAGATGACTCCGACCACGAATTTGCATCAGCAAGTGCATGCCTGGAATGTGAGTATACCCGGCGAGAAACAAGTTAAAACAGATGCTTTTAATAATATCTGGATTACCAGTTCACAGCGCCAACCTTATAGCCAGATGACTATTATGGCGCAAGGTATTGTAGAGATGGATCCAAATACCCAATTTGGAATTGAAAGCTCAATTAATCCCAAATTGTTTTTACAGCCTACGCCTAGCACCTTATGCAATACAGAAATGAAAAATTTTGCAAAATATTATGTTCCTCAGCTAAATCGAGCAAATTTAATTATTTTATCTGAAGCCATACTCAATTATATTCCTTATGTACCTGATCAGACCTCTGTGCAAACCTCTGCTATTGAAGCCTTTCAATATCGACAGGGCGTGTGTCAAGACCATAGCCATGTGTTTATTGCGATGTGTAAATATTTAGGCTTGCCTGCACGCTATGTCTCAGGTTATCTATTTGTACCAAATACTTCTCACCTCGCAAGTCATGCTTGGGCAGAAGTATTTTTTGAAAATTCGTGGTATTGTTTTGATATCAGCAACCAGTTATTTACACCTAATTCACATATTTATGTGGCAATCGGTCGAGATTATTGGGATGTTGCACCAGTAAGAGGCATAAGAGAGCGCGGTGGTACTGAGTCGATGAACTCTATAGTTCAAGTGCTCGCTTGCTGAAATTTTAAAAGTCATAAGGAGCTCTCATGACTTATTGTTGTGCGCTACGTTTAAAAGAGGGTTTGGTCTTTGTTAGCGATACTCGTACTAATGCGGGCGTAGACCATATCTCTGTATTTCGTAAACTCTATACCTTTGGTGTGGAGGGTGAGCGATTTATCACCATACAAACTTCTGGAAATTTAGCGACAACTCAAGCTGTTATTGGGCATTTGAATAATCACTTGGAACTTGGCCAAGAACCCAACTTATATAGTGTCAATACTATGTTTGAAATGGCGGAGCTGGTGGGTCAAATATTAAGAAAAGTCATTGCAGATGTTACGCAAGAGACGCATGCTCACGAACAGAGTAATTATTATTGTAGTCTGCTGTTAGGTGGCCAAATTAAAGGTTCAGCAATGGAGCTTTATAATATTTATCCGCAAGGTAATTTTATTTGCGCGACAGAAGATACACCTTATTTTCAAATTGGGGAAAGTAAATACGGCAAACCGATACTAGATCGGGCCTTAAGTTATGAAATGCCCTTAGACGAGGCGGTACGCTGTAGTTTGATTTCATTTGATTCTACTTTACGTTCCAACGTTTCAGTGGGAATGCCGTTAGACACAATCGTTTATCATAAAGATTCCTTACACGTTCCTAATGGCAAACGCATTTATGAAGAAGATCCATATTTTAGGCAGCTGAGTAAACAGTGGTCAGACACTTTACGCCGTGGCTTACAGAAACTGCCTATTCCTACAGATGATTATCTAGATTAAACAGAGCTAAAAACCCAAGTACAAACTTGGGTTTTTTATACGGCATAAAAGTTTACTTTCTTATTGGACGGGCACTTAGACGACACAAAAGTTCATAACCAATCGTACCATTGGCTTCAGCCACATCATCGACTAAGCGGTTTTTACCCCATAGTTCAACTTCGGTACCAATTTTTGCGTTTAAGCCTGTGATATCAATGGCGATCATATCCATGGCAACACGACCAATCACACATGTGTGTTGACCATTTATCGCAACATAGTTTTGTTTAACGAAAGCACGCGGATAGCCATCACCATAACCAATTGAAACGATGGCTAAATCCATTTCTTTTTCAGCCTTAAAGGTTGAGCCATAGCCTACAGATTCACCTGCCTGAATATGGTTTAAAGCAATGATTTCAGCAGTAAAGGTCATTACCGGTTTCAGATCTAAATCCTGTGCTGATCTATCTGCAAATGGAGATGCACCATAAAGCATAATCCCGGGACGTACAAAATCAAAATTCAGTTCAGGCCATTTATAAATGGCTGCTGAGTTACAGCAAGAAGCCATTACTGGCGCGCAAGCTTCTTTAACCTGAAGAAATTGATTTTTTTGTTGTTCATTTAACGGGTGATTTTCTGCATCAGCATTGGCAAAGTGCATCGCTAAAACACAAGTAAAACCTTCCGCTTTAAGAGCATTAATGACTTCAATAATCTCTGGTGCTTTAAAACCTAGACGGTTCATACCACTATTGAGTTTGACCCAAACTTTTAAGTTTTTGCCAATATAAACATTTTTATATGTTCGCAACCAGTCGAGTTGTTGTTGCTGATGCACGACGCATTCAATGTTATTTTCAACCACAACCCGCATTTCATCTTCAGAGAAAATACCCTCGATGAGGGTAATTGGTTGTTGATAGCCGAGTTCACGAATTTCAAGTGCTTCTTCGAGGCAGGCGACACCAAAGGCATCCGTTCCACTTAAGGCTGCTAAACAGTCTTTGACTCCATGTCCGTAAGCATTGGCTTTAACCATACTTACAATTTGAGCAGTTGGTGCAAGTTGTTTAACACGGTTTAAATTATATTGCAGCGCTTCTCTGTCAATATAAACTGTTGCTTGGCGCACCCTGGTTACTCCTTGGGGTTACAATGAAACATTACAGCAATTTTAGAACAATCACTTATAAGCTACGATCAATATTGTGGATATGCTTGTGATCTCACTCAAAAGGGAGGGAGGAACTTAAGCAGAATAGAGTGCCATATTGTATTCCTATGGCTGAAAATAAACACTAATTTAAAATATATTTCAATTAAATTTTAGATAGCATGACTTGATTCTATTATTAAAATATCAACAGTAGCTGATCATACTTTTTTTATCTCTTTTTATATTCAAAGTTGATTAAGTTGTAGAAAGATATGCGAAGCTAAAATCAGCTTTCACTTAAAAGAATTGAAGTGCAGACGTGGACAAAAATAAGCAGCTAAAAAAACGAGGTCATTACCTCGTTTTTTATTACTTATTCTTCATCATTATATTGAGCATAAAACTCTGGTGAAAGGTTACTAAATCGGGTGTATTGGCCTTCAAAAGCCAGACGCACCGTACCAATAGGGCCGTTACGCTGTTTACCAATAATAATTTCGGCAGTGCCGGCTTCTTTGGATTCTTTGTTATAAACCTCATCACGGTAAATAAACATGATTAAATCGGCATCCTGCTCGATCGCACCGGATTCACGAAGGTCAGACATTACTGGACGTTTGTTTGGTCGGTTTTCCAGTGAGCGGTTAAGCTGTGAAAGGGCAATCACCGGACACATCATTTCTTTTGCCAAAGCTTTTAAGCTTCGTGAAATTTCCGAAATTTCACCGACACGGTTGTCGCCCATACCGGGTACTTTCATTAACTGCAAGTAATCGACCATGATACAGCCAATTTTACCGCCATGCATTTTGGCAATACGACGCGCGCGCGCGCGTAATTCTGTTGGGGGAAGGGCTGATGAATCATCAATATACAGATTTTTTTCTTGAAGCTGTAAAATCGTACCGGTCACTTTAGACCATTCATCACCATCCAGTTTGCCTGAGCGTAAATGGCCTTGGTGAACTTTACCGTAAGCCGAGATTAAACGCATCGCAATTGAGTCTGCCGGCATCTCCATGGAGAACACAAGAGCAGGTAGATCGCAGTTAAATAGTACACTTTCCACCAAGTTCATGGCAAAGGTGGTTTTACCCATAGATGGACGCGCAGCGACAATAATCAAGTCACCCGATTGCATACCCGAGGTTTTGTTATCCAGCTCCATAAAGCCTGAAGTTAAACCGGTAATACTGCCTTCCATTTGAGACAATTCATTTAACTTGTCAAAAACATCGGCAACTACAGCGTTGATTGGTTTTGGACCTTGAGCTTTGGCATTATTATTATGTTGTTCAGCAATGGAAAAAATATTGGTTTCGGCAAGATCTAAAATTTCACTGACACTACGACCTTTGGTATCATAAGCATTCTGTAAAATTTCAGAGCTGACTTTAATCATGCTGCGTAAAGTTGAAAATTCTTTAATTTTATTGGCATAGGTTTCCAGGTTATAAAAACTAGAAGGCGAGTCTGCCATGAGTTGCATTAAATATTCTTCACCACCAACAGCATCCAATAAATTCTGTTTGATGAGCCAATCGTTGACTAAGACTGCGTCGTAAGGTGAGTTTTCTTGGGTTAATTTTTCAATGGCGCGAAAAATATACTTATGCCGTGTCGCATAAAAATCATTTTCACTGAGTACATCACCCACTTGTTCGAAAGACTCAGCCACGGTCATGAGTGCTGCGAGTACAGCTTGCTCGATCGCCAAGTTATGGGGGGGAGTGCGAAACTCTTTTAATTGGCCTGACTCATTCCCTTTATTATCTACTTTAGATGAGTTAAGCATAGCATTGGCATTCGCCTGTGACATATAAAACCCTGATTTTAAATGCGATAAAGAAGTAGTTTGAAAATTGAGACGAATAGTGAATTTTCAACGATTTTCGTCTAGACAGATGATACCTGTTCTTAAAAAAAATGCGAATCGAAAATTTCATTGAGCTAAAAATAGTAAAAATAATGTGTGTTTACTGTTTTTGGTAAATCTGGATAAGCTATTTTGCCTATTTTTACAGATAAAAAAAAGAGCATACAAAAGCATGCTCTTTTTCTTGCAGAAAATTACTCAGATACGATAGTAACGAGAACTTCAGCAGTAACATCATGATGCAATTGAATTGCGATGTTGAATTCACCAGTGTTGCGAAGCGCACCATTTGGTAAACGAACTTCTGCACGGTCAACTTCAAGACCAGCATTAGTCAACGCGTCAGCGATGTCACGAGTACCGATTGAACCGAATAGTTTACCTTCATCACCAGCTTTAGCAGTGATTACGATGTTAACTTCGTTCAATTGATCAGCACGTGCTTGAGCAGCAGCTAAAACATCAGCTTCAGCTTTCTCAAGTTCTGCACGACGAGCTTCAAAAGCAGCAGTATTTGACTCAGTCGCTGCTACTGCTTGACCTTGAGGGATAAGATAGTTGCGGCCGTAACCAGCTTTAACTGAAACTTTATCGCCTAATTTACCAAGGTTTTTAATGCGTTGTAATAAAATAATATCCACAGCTC